>Escalade_p1__coassemble_382_pt1 | contig 50585 bp, 48 predicted proteins | sample Escalade_p1__metabat2_low_PE_015 | metagenome-assembled genome bin Escalade_p1
TGGGCGCTGGAGGACTGTTGCCTGGTTATATCAGAGGGACAGGCTTTCCCGAAAGATACCACCCTGTGCCCATACCAGGTGAAACTGACGGTGAGCGACGACTGCACTGAAGCTGTCTATTCCTTAACCAATTACACGGCCGAACCTCTTATTTTGCTGATGGGAATTTGTCACAGTGTATTTGACGCACGGAGTTATTGTGAGATTTATACCAAAGAAAAACCGTCTGATATATATATATATGAAGGACGGTGAATCGTTTGTCATCCCCTGGTGTGTAGGGAATAATCATGGGGTAGTGGTGAAGCCGCAACAAACGTATCGGGCAGTCATTCCATTGCACCGATGGCAATCAGCGCAACCCTTTCAGTTGGTATCCATGTCGCATATTCTTTATACCTGGAAGAGGCTTTCCCGCGTGAATCGGGTAGAACGCATCCTGCACCTTGAGTAGTATAAAAAAAGCATACTGAAAGAATCAGTATGCTTTTCTTTATTTAATCTTTCGTTAGAAAGGTATTATTTTATTTAATGCCCAGTTTCTTGGCAATTGCCTTCGGCAGAGCGTCCTTGTGAACGACGATGTTCATGGTTTTGTAGCGGACGAATGCCTTGGAAGCATACCACAAGCCTTTGTACTTGCCGGCTTCACCCCAAGAGTTCTTAACCATGTAGTATTCGTTGCCTTCCTGGTCCTTGGCGATACCGTAGATCTGCATACCGTGGTCGTCGGTAGTTTCCCAGTTGTCGTAAGCAGCCTGACGTTCTTCCTGTGTGCACCATTTCTGCGGTTGAGGCTTGCTGTTGAGTTTTCTTTCTGACGGTTTCATCTTCAGCCAGTGAGCCATGTCAGAACCGCTCAGTTCCTGTGCCTTGTCAGCATCCGGCATTACAGCCACGCCGTCGCGGGTAAATCCGGCTTCGCTCACGTCGCTACCCCATGCAATGGTATAGCCAGTTTTGATAGCATTGTCAAATACTTCCATCAGTTCGTCGATAGGCAAGTTATATGACTGAGCCCAACGCCAGTTGTCCTGGATTTCGAGTACAAACTGAGAGTAGAACGGATGATGCGTATAAGAAGTCAGTGATACATAATCGTCAGCATTCAGACCGGTTGATTCATAGAATGACTTCGGAGTATATTCCTTGCCATTGTAAGTGAACTTTTCAGGACGTTCGCCCAGGTAGATATCGTGAATAGCTGTAATTGTTTTTTTCCACAGAGGAGTGTGGTTGGCATCCATTTGCAAGCTACGGTGATTGCCTTTGGCAATAGCTGCCACTACTGCATCAGACACAGCGGTCAGTTCGGTATGGTTGCTCAAGGTATCGCCATACATTACACCCGGACGCATTTCTGATTCGGGTACCAGACCGAATGTCTTCATGCCATAAATAACATCGTAGAAAGAACCGCCTTGTGAGAAAGAAACATCACCATGAGTGCGTACTGCCTTGTCTGCACGATCCAGGTAGGTGTTATGTACGATATACATTTCAGACAAGTCATATTCGCCCTTACCCATACGCAGCAATTCAGATTCGATGAATCCCAGACCTGAGTAGCACCAGCAAGTACCGGCACGGTTTTGGTTCTTGATAGAAGTAATCGGATTTTCCTTTACTACAGTAAAGACGAAGCCTTCTTCTTTCTCTTTCGGAGCATCCTGTGCCATGGCATTTAAGCTCAGTGCACCCAATGCAGCAACTAACAATGTTTTCTTCATATTCGTTTAATATTTATTAAAAAAATGTTTCTTGCGCAAATATAATAATTCTACTTTAAATATCGTAAACAAAAGCTATCTTTGCCGTGTTATTATATATTTTCTAAGGTTTTTAGGATGAGGAGTTAAAGGTAGTTAACAGGTTATGGAGAAAATGGCGGTAAAAATAGATGCAACGACGGGGCTGGTGCTGGAAGGTGGCGGTATGCGTGGGGTGTTTACCAGTGGTGTCTTGGATAATCTGATGGATCGGGGCATCCGTTTCCCTTATGTAATAGGGGTCAGTGCCGGGGCCTGTAATGGCTTGTCGTATATGTCGCATCAGCGTGGTCGTGCCAAGTACAGCAACATTGATTTATTGGCACGGTATCATTATATAGGTTGGCGTCCGTTGTTGAAGCGGGGCAGGCTGATGGATTTTGATCTGCTGTTCCGTGATTTTCCGGAGCGCATCTTGCCCTATGATTATGATACTTATTTCCGTTCGCCCGAGCGGTATGTCATGGTTACTACCAATTGTCTGACGGGCGAGGCGAATTATTTTGAGGAAAAGCAACGTCCGGAGCGGGTGATAGATATTGTACGGGCTTCGAGCAGCCTGCCGTTTGTCTGTCCGATAGCCTATGTAGACGGGGTTCCGATGCTCGATGGAGGTATTGTTGATTCGATTCCGCTGGCAAAGGCTCGGGAAGATGGGTGTCAGAAAAATGTAGTAGTACTGACGCGTAACAAGGGGTACCGGAAAGATATTCGGGGTACCCGGGTGCCTCCTTTCATCTATCGGAACTATCCCCGGCTTCGGGAGGCAATCAACCATAGGAGTGTGGTCTATAACCGGCAGTTGGCCTGGGTGGAAGAGCTGGAAGAGGCGGGTGAGATTGTGGTGATACGTCCACAGCTTCCTGTGCAGGTAGACCGCATCGAGCAGAATATCCGGAAACTGACCGATTTATATGAGGAGGGTTACCGCTGTGCTGCTGCCATCTCTTTTCAGTAGTTGGTAGCAGAAACACAGGAGTCTTATTCGCTGAAGTCCAGGTAGTGGCTGATCCGTTCGAAATCCTGTGCAGTAAACTCTTCCATTAGGGTAAAGGGTTTCAAGTTGTGGATGTTTCCTTTTTTCTTTCTATATTCCACCAGGGCTTTGGCCTGGTAGAAATTGAGGTACGGATGGCGGTTGAGCCGGGATACAGAAGCACGGTTTACCGGAATGCGTTCCATGCGGGTAGAGTCAACCCGCAACCAGGGTAGCAGGAGTTGGTAATTCAGGTTGATTTCTTCCAGTTGTTTCAATTGGTAAAAGCCACCTAGTTGCTTGCGGTAGGTTACTATTTTTTTAGCCAGAGCACTTCCTATGCCGGGAATCTTTTTCAGTTCAGTTGTATCTGCGCTGTTTAATTCGAGTACCGTACCTGGAGCATATTTCTCCATATGGTTGGGTTGTACCGAATCACAGGCCTTTGTCAGCAGGGAAATGGGCTTTCTGGATAGACTCTCCGTTGCTGTATCTGTTGGGATGTAGATATATGGTTGCAGGGAAGCATAGCATGAATCAGAAAGTCCGTACACTCTGCTGAAGTCTTCCGCTTTTCTGAACCGTCCGCCTTTGGCCCGATACCGCAGAATATTCCGGATAATCCATGGCGGCAAACCTAGCTGTCGGAAAGTGGCCGAGTCGGTTGTGTTGGGGTTGAAAGTAAATCGTCGGGAGGTTGTTTTCGATGTGAAGTTTCCGGATTTCAGAACTTTGTGCGGAGCGGTTGTCTCCTTTAGAAAAGCTTGAAATTCTTTTGACATATTGGGAGATAAGGCCATGCTGTCGGCAGAAAGTGAGTGTTCCTTCCGATAGCGGGAGTAAACGATGTCCATTCCTGCTATGATGATAATCAGCAGCGAGAGTATCAAGATGCCCAGGCGCTGTCCGCGGTTGTAAAAGAAGCATTCCCGAAAATGTTTTTTCATGGCTTTGCTGGCAATAATGATTTGATAGCTGCAAAGGAACTACATATTTTCGAAACAGCCAATAGCTCCATGGTATTTCTGATAGGATGAACAAATATATCCCTTGGCTGTGACAGAAGGAGAAATAGCGGAAGTGATTTTGGATGATTTTGTCCTAATGATGTATAATACCTCTACTTTTCCCTGGATTATTAGTACTATTTTTGCAGAGTTAAAAAAACAAATCTTACGTATGAAAACATGGATTAAAAGCTTTGTGTTTATGATAAGCTGTTTGGGGCTTATTCTTCTTTCAGGCTGTAGCGATGATGACAAGCAGCCTATCTCTTCCACAGACCCTGAGGTAGATAAACCTCAGAAACCAGAGGCCTTGCCCAGCGAAAGTGTCACTTACCGTCAGTTTGTGGAAAAATCTCCCGAAAATGTGCTGCACGATTTTTCATATGCAGGCTATGAACATGCCGAAAAGGCTCCTGATGAGGCCAGTGCGTGGGAAGCAGCAGGCTATCAGGTGTTTAATGTGTGCGATTATGGTGCTGTGCCCAATGATAAAAAGTCCGACCGTGAGGCTTTTTTCAAAACACTGGAAGCGGCAGGGGCTACGCGTAAGGTGATCGAAAAAGACGGACCGTTTAGAACCATACGTTTTCTGCCTAAAAAAGGAGCTAATCTGAATGCGATAATCTATTTCCCGGAAGGTGAATTCTCTTTACAATGCGATAAGTCGGAGGTGAATGAAACCATTCATCTTACCATGGGACATGTCATCATTCGTGGGGCAGGACGTGACAAGACGATTTTGGCAATGGACCTCCAGAATGATGCGGAAGATCCTGCCAAGATGTGGAGTACTCCTCATATGATCGAAATCAAACACTACTCGGCTCCCTCTACACTCACTAAAGTTACGGAAGATGCTCCGTTAGGGAGTCATACGGTTCAGGTGGCATCGGCTTTGGGTGTGAAACCCGGCGATTGGGTCCGTCTGTATCTTAAGAATAATCATCCGGATTTGGTGGCACAGGAACTGGCTCCACATACAGCTGCCGATCTGATCCCTACTGCCAGTATTATCAGAAATGGGGTGGAAATTATGGATTTTCATCAGGTGAAATCGGTTTCTGGTCAGGAGGTGACTTTTGTGGAACCTCTGATGCATGCCGTGGAAGCCAAGTGGGACTGGAAGCTTCAGAAGTTTCCGCACTATGAACAGGTTGGGGTGGAAGACCTTACTTTCCAGGGGCAGGCCAAGGAGAAATTTCAGCATCATGGTTCGGCTGCCGATGATGGCGGATTTAAGCTGATTAACATGACTCGTCTTACTAACTCCTGGATGCGCCGGGTCAATTTTAAGAGTGTCAGTGAGGCCTTATCTGTGGTCAATTCGGCTAATGTATCAGTATATGATATTGATATCAGCGGAAACCGCGGACATTCGGCTATCCGTTCTCAAGGTTCGTCCAGAGTCTTTATAGGAAAGGTGCACGATCATAGCGATGGACATGAGCTGAATGCTTCTGGAGGACATGCTATGGGCGGCTACATGACGAATGCCGGACAATATCATGCTTGCGGAGTGTCAAAGCATAGCTTGGGCGCTGTGATCTGGAATGTACACTGGGGAGATGACTCTTGTTTCGAATCGCATGCCACGCAGCCGCGTGCCACTCTGATAGACCGTTGTACCGGCGGCTTTATGCAGTGGCGCGAAGGAGGTGATAAAGATCAGCTTCCTAATCATCTGGATGGTCTGACCATCTGGAATATGAATGCTACCCGGGTAAAGACCGAAAATAATCCCTTTATCTGGTGGAGCAGCAGTTCTGATGGCTGGTGGAAAAATCTGCCTGTCATTATCGTGGGATTTCATGGAGTGCCTTTGGATTTTGACACATCTTCTCAGCAGATGAAACGTTTGGAAAGCAATGGTCAGGCAGTGAAACCGGCTTCACTCTATGAAGCACAGCTGGAGTTGCGTCTAGGCAGTGTACCTGCTTGGCTGAATGCTTTGAAATAAACAGCAGATTGGTGATAATAAAATAGTTAGTCAGGTAATAAAGGTTGTTTTTTTTAGTTCAAAGGAGGGTAACTGGGACATGGATTCCCGGTTCCCTCTTTTGTTGTTTATATTAAAAAGTTTTAATCCGGATAAAGCTTTCCAATGGAAAGTATTTCTAATTGAAAAACTATTTCTTTCTTTGCATCGTTGATGTAGAAATTGTGGCGTCTGAGTAAGTAGTAAAACAAAGAAAGTAAATAAAAGAATAACGATAAAAACTGAGGAATTTATGAAGTATGTAATCATTGGTGGCGTGGCCGGTGGTGCTACAGCTGCAGCCCGTTTGAGAAGAATTGATGAACAGTCGGAAATCATCATGCTGGAAAAAGGAAAACACATTTCCTACGCCAATTGTGGATTGCCTTACTATATCGGTGGGGTGATCAGCGAACGCAGCCAGCTGTTGGTGCAGACCCCCGAATCATTCAGCCAGCGTTTTCGTATGGAAGTGCGGGTGGAAAATGAGGTGATTTCCATTCATCCGGAACAAAAGAAGGTGACTGTACGCAAAGCCGACGGCTCCACCTATGAGGAAACCTATGATAAACTGTTGCTTTCTCCCGGTGCTAATCCGGTGCGTCCTCCCTTGGAAGGAATTGATTCGGAAGGGATTTTTACCTTGCGTAATGTGGAGGATACAGACTATATCAAAGCCTATATTCAGGATAAACAGGTGAAATGTGCCGTGGTGGTAGGGGCTGGTTTCATCGGTTTGGAGATGGCGGAAAATCTGCATCATGCCGGAATACAGGTTTCTGTGGTGGAAATGGGTAACCAGGTGATGGCTCCTATTGATTTTTCAATGGCTTCGTACATTCATGAAGAATTGGTGCAGAAAGGGGTATCGCTGTATCTGGAAGAGGGGGTGACTCGTTTTGAGCGGACTGCACAGGGGCTGACTGTGTTCCTGAAAAGCGGCAAGACACTGTCGGCAGATATGGTACTGCTTTCTATTGGGGTGCGTCCGGCTACCGCTTTGGCTGTGCAGGCTGGCTTGAAGATTGGTGAGACGGGAGGTATCTGGGTAGACGAGCATTTGCAGACTTCAGCCAAAGATATTTATGCGGTAGGCGATGCCATAGAATTTCCGCATCCGCTGACAGGAAAACCTTGGTTGAATTACCTGGCTAATCCGGCCAATCGCCAGGGACGTATTGTCGCTGATAATATGGCCTTGGGGAATGTCACAGCCTATGAAGGAGCTATCGGTACTTCTATCGCAAAGGTGTTTGACCGGACGGTGGCTTCGACCGGATTACCCGCCAAGCGCTTAAAGCAGTGGGGCATGGAATATCAAAGTTCGGTGACACACTCTTCTTCTCATGCAGGTTATTATCCCGATGCGTTGCCTTTGACGCTCAAACTGACTTTTCATCCGAAGACCGGTAAGCTCTATGGAGCTCAGTGTGTGGGGTATGAAGGAGTAGACAAGCGTATTGATCAGATAGCTGGGCTTATTAAACGGGGAGGTACAGTTTATGATTTGATGGAAACGGAACATACTTATGCTCCGCCGTTCTCTTCGGCCAAGGATCCGATTGCCATTGCGGGTTATGCGGCTTCTAATATCATCAGCGGGGCTATGCCGGTTATCTCCTGGCGAGAATTGGAAACTGAAAAGCAGGAGGTGTTGCTGGTGGATGTCCGCACGCGCGAGGAGTATGCTTTCGGCTCTATACCAGGAGCTATCAATGTTCCGCTGGATGAACTGCGTGCCCATTTGGATCAGTTGCCTCAGAAGCGTTCTATAGTCTTGTTCTGTGCCGTCGGTTTGCGTGGCTATCTGGCGCTTCGTATCTTAAAGGGGTTGGGGTATCAACAGGTGAGAAATCTTTCAGGAGGGCTCAAGATGTATCAGGCAGCTACTGCTCCGGTGCCGGTTCCTCAGCCGCAGGAGGGGAAGGCAGATCATTCAGCACCTCAGTCGGCAGTTTCTCAGCAGCCAGACGAACCTTTGCATATTGATGCTTGTGGTATGCAATGTCCGGGACCTATCATGCAGGTCAAGAAAGCGATGGACCGGATTTCAGTAGGAGAGCGGGTGGAAATCGTGGCTACTGATGCAGGTTTTGCCCGGGATGCTTCTGCCTGGTGTGCCACTACAGGTCATATCTTGGTTAGCAAGCAGGAATCCAAAGGCCGTTATACCGTCTTGCTTGAAAAAGGAGGAAAACCGGCAGCATGTGGCGTAGAACCGGGGGGGGCTGCTTGTTCTGTAGGAGGAAAAGGAAAAACACTGATTCTGTTCAGCGATGATTTAGATAAGGCGTTGGCTACCTTTGTGTTAGCTAACGGAGCAGCAGCTACCGGTCAGAAAGTGACAGTCTTCTTTACGTTCTGGGGGTTGAATGTGTTGAAAAAAGTACAAAAGCCCTCAGTAAAGAAAGATATCTTTGGCAAGATGTTTGGCTGGATGCTCCCTTCCAGTTCGCTGAAACTCAAGCTGTCGCAGATGAACATGGGTGGGTTGGGCAGTAAGATGATGCGCTATCTGATGAAGCGAAAAGGGGTAGACTCGCTGGAATCACTCCGTGCGCAAGCCCTGGAACAGGGAGTAGAATTTATAGCCTGTCAGATGTCGATGGATATGATGGGAATCCACCGTGAAGAATTGCTTGATGAGGTGACCATTGGCGGGGTTGCCACCTATATGGAACGGGCAGACCAGGCCAACGTCAACCTCTTTATCTAATCTGGATTTTCCGGATTATTCATGATGATAAGGGCCATTGTTCAGAATAGTCATGGCCCGGTAAAGTTGTTCTACGAAGATGAGGCGCACCATCTGATGAGAAAACGTCATTTTGGAAAGCGACATCTTTTCGTGGGCAGCTTCGTAGATTTTGGGAGCAAATCCGTACGGTCCGCCAATGATAAAGACGAGCCGTTTGTTTACGGTATTCATTTTGCGCTTCATATAGTCGGCAAATTCCACGGAGCGCATCTCTTTGCCTCCTTCATCCAGCAATACCACCACATCGCCTGGCTGTAAGGCTTTTAATATCAAGTCTCCTTCTTTTTCTTTCTGCACCTCCATCGACAGGCTTTTGATGTTTTTGAGTTCAGGAATCACCTCCAGCTCAAATTGCATGTAGCGTTTGGTACGTTGCACATAATCCTGGATAGCCGTGATAAAATGTTGCTCTACGGTACGTCCTACTACTAATAAAGTTGTTTTCATATAGGGAATTTGTAAGATTGTGCGGCGAAATTACAGTTAAAAATGTAACGAAACAAGGGGGATTTGAAGAAAACCGGTGTAAATCTCTTGTTATTTGGGATATTTGCTTACCTTTGCCTATCATTAATACTTGTGTAACATGAAAAAACGAGTAGTATTATGTTGTCTGGGTATTCTTTTGGGAATAAACTTCTTATGGGCTCAAAATGTGCCGGATGGCATGTTGAAGGCCTTTAAGCAGGGGAATGCCGGAGCATTGAAAGGGTATTTGAATCACCAGGTAGAGGTGACCATACAAAATCATCCGCAGCCTTTGGATAAGCAGAAAGCTGAGCATTCTCTGGCGAATTTCTTTACGGCTCATCCTGTGCAGGATTTTCGTGTAAATCATCAGGGAAAGCGGGATGAAACAGGATTTATGGTTGGTACTTTACAGACTCAGAACGGAGAGTTCCGGGTGAATTGTTTTTTCAGAAAAGTTGGAGAAAAATATGTCATACATCAAATAAGAGTTGATAAATCAAATGAATAAGGAACAAGAATTGATTGACAGGCTGATTGACTTGTCATTTGCCGAAGACATTGGCGATGGTGATCACACCACGCTTTCATGTATTCCTGCCACTGCGATGGGAAAATCTAAGCTTTTGATTAAGGAAGCAGGTATTTTGGCCGGTATTGAAATAGCCAAGGAAGTTTTTCGTCGGTTTGATCCGGAGATGAAGGTAGAAGTGTTCATCCATGATGGAGCCCAAGTGAAACCGGGCGATGTAGCCATGGTGGTGGAAGGTAAAGTACAGTCGCTCTTGCAGACAGAACGCCTGATGTTAAACATCATGCAGCGTATGAGCGGTATCGCTACCATGACCCATAAGTATGCAGAACGTCTGCAAGGAACTCATACCCGTGTGCTGGATACTCGTAAGACGACTCCGGGTATGCGTATTCTGGAAAAGATGGCTGTAAAGATTGGCGGTGGGGTCAATCACCGAATCGGCTTGTTTGATATGATTCTTCTGAAGGATAATCATGTAGACTTTGCCGGAGGCATTGACAAGGCGATTACTCGTGCCAAGGAATATTGCAAGGAAAAAGGCAAGGATTTGAAGATTGAAATCGAAGTCCGTAATTTTGATGAACTGCAGCAGGTGCTGGATCTGGGAGGTGTAGATCGTATCATGTTTGATAACTTTACGCCCGAAATGACCAGAAAGGCAGTTGAATTAGTAGCTGGACGTTATGAGACTGAGTCTTCTGGTGGTATCACTTTTGATACCCTGCGCGATTATGCAGAGTGTGGAGTGGATTTCATTTCAGTAGGTGCATTGACACATTCCGTCAAAGGATTGGATATGAGTTTCAAGGCTTGCTGATTGTAGCATAACAGGAAGCCACCGAGGCATCGAGTTTGTTTTTGCGATAAGGCAAGGACTTACTGCCTCGGTGGCTTTTTCTTTTTTTGCCATAATTTGGCTTTAACTTTTTTTTGCTATTTTATTTGCAGTCTTTTTCGGTGGCTTTCGTCTATTAGTTAGAAGATGCACGGAGTGTATCGGTAAAATTGAGAAATATACATTGGAACGTGAAATAGAGTTGGTTGAAGGTTGTCGGGCCGGGAAGGAGGAGGCTCGAAGGGAACTTTACACGTTGTTTGCAAAGCAGATGTTGGCAGTGTGCTACCGGTATACGGGCGACTTGGATGCTGCTCATGATGTGCTGCATGACGGTTTTATCAAGATTTTCACGCATTTTACCTTCCGGGGAGAGTGCTCATTGGCTACCTGGATAACCCGGGTGATGGTAACTCAGTCTGTGGATTATTTGAGGAGCAGGCAGCGCAGGGACCAATGGCTGGTGACGGAAGAATTCTTACCGGATGTACCTGAGGAGGCTGAAGTGACTGAAACCGGATCATCTTTGTCAGAAGAAGTGTTGATGCGCTTTGTGGCTGAATTGCCGGTGGGATGCAGAACAGTGTTCAACTTGTATGTGTTTGAAGAAAAATCACATCAGGAGATAGCTGCGATGCTGCATATCAAAGAGCATTCGTCTACATCGCAGTTATATCGGGCAAAATGTTTGTTGGCAAGAAAGATTAAAGATTATAGCAAAAATGAAGGAAAAAGATGAAATAACTGAATTGTTCCGGCATCGTCTGAAACAGGCAGAGCTGGAAGTCAGGGATGATTTTTGGGAATCCTTGCAGCAGGATCTGAATAAGAAGTCTCCCGCTATAGACACTCGGAAGAAAGGAGCCGTGATGGGGTGGTTTTATCGGGGCATGGCTGCAGCTTCTGTCTTGCTGGTATTGGGCATGGCTTCGGCTATGTTTTGGTTTTTTTCTCCCAAAGAAGAAATCCGGCAGGCTTTTACTCAGGTGCAGGACTGGCCGTCTGCGGTTTCTGTAGCCAGTGTTGAGAAACCGGTTTTTGCGGAAGGGGGAGTTGAAACTGCCCGTCCGTCTGTTTTGTCCTCGTCAGCTGCTACAGTTTCTTCATGGGGAAATTCTTCTTTTATTCCTGTTAGCAACCGGGGGGTGGTTTCTGATACAGTGCACCCGCAGATGTCTGTCTGTTTTTCAATCCGTGTAAGTGGTCAGATGTACGGGAAGGAGCATCGTGCTTCTAGCGGATATGCTGATAATGTTTCTACGTTTACCGCAGAGCCGCACGAAACGGTGTATAGAGCAGAATCATCTTCAGTCCGTTCGTCTGCCGCTACAGCTCGCCCTACATGGGCTTTGAAGGTAGCTGCTGGTACGGCTTTGCCGAAGGGGGATGCTCAGGTTCCCTGGATTGTTGGTGTATCTGCAGAACGCTGGCTGGGGAAGCGGTGGGCACTGGAGTCTGGCTTGCAATATCATCATCTTGCAGCTGGAAGCGGTGCAGGAGAAACCTTGTCAGTCCTGTCGGTTCCTGTTAAGTTGAATATGACCTGTGCCGATGCCAAGCGATGGTCTTGTTATGCTACATTGGGAGGAGCGTTAGAAAAATCCTTGAACAAAGGGTTTGATGAAGATCCCGTGCGTCTTTCAGTATCAGCCGGTCTAGGCGTGGCATATAAGATGAATGAAAAACTGGCCCTGTTTGTAGAACCGAGCATTTCACATCATTTCGATACGGATACCCGTTTGAAAACTTTGCGTACAGAAAGACCTACTCAGGTCAATCTCTTATGTGGAATGCGGATAACTTATTAATGCAACTAAATACAAGATATATGAAAACATGGGTAACGAAAATATTCCGGGCGGTTTGTCTCTGTGTTTGTGCCGCTTTTATATGTACTTCATGCAGTGAAGAAACTTTAGATTTCAATGACCCCGATGTAGAAGTTTTTGTGAAGCAGCTGAAAGCTGGCAAGCTGACCATTGCCTCACCGCAAGAGGGTAGTGATAATACTGTGATGCCTAAGTTTCAGGTGGAAGACATCGGTGAATTGCTGCGCTATGCCGACGATCTTTCTGTCATCCCCTCTTTCCCCCTGGCTCCCGTTTCTTACTCGGCTGGCGGCCGACTCCGATTAGGGGAATGTATTCTCTGGACAGTGGAGACCATCCGTCTGGGTTATCATGCGTCTATGGGATGTAAGATGGTGCATACAGATGCTGAGAATTACGAGGGTATTTATTTTCTGACAGATGAAGAAGTAATTGATGCGGTTGCCCGTTACCGACGTTGGTGGGAATCTCGGAAATATCCGAAGACCATGTGGACTATCGACCCTTGCTATGATGAACCGCTCTGCAGTAGCGGATATATGTGGTGGTAACTTATCAGTAACCTTCTTAGCATTCGTGATTTATGAAAGCATTTATTGTGCTCACTGGGCTGCTGGTCACAGCAGTTCTTCCTTTGTATGCCCAGAACTGGACTCCTCAAGACTCTCTGCAGCTGCGCCGTTTCCTGGAGCAGAAAGGAGAAGTAGAGCTCAACCCGGAGGCTCTGCATGCCTTGGGTATGGAAGTTCCAGAGGCTTCGTTGCAGCCTTTTACTGAGAAGTCCTGGTTGGACTTCAATACCGAACTGCCCTTATCTCCAGAGGAGAAACCTAAGAAGGTGGTGCTGACTTTGCATCCTTATGCTCCCCATACACCTTATGATTGGGATCCGATACATCAGCGGAAAATCAAGATTGACAAAAATACCTGGCGAGGTGCCTTTTATGATTTGAAAACCCGTAAATATCCTTCTAACTGGGCAAAAAATCCGTTGGATGCAGGTCCCAGAAATTCTTTGGAGCAAATCGAAGCTTCGGGGTTGCGTTATGTAGTTATGGAACGGGCCCATAATAGGGCCACAGGTGGCTGGAGACCGGTAGCAGGAGGCGGAAACGGCGGTGGACAGTCTGGTGGTGGTGCTAGTGTAGGCGGACTGGATCTGATGACTCCTTTTACACGGGATTTCTGGAACTTCAGGGGGAGGAAAGCGCGTAAGCGTACATTGGAAGTTTTGCGGGCATACGGCGATTCTGTCTTGATGAAGCCGAAATGATAATAAACGGAAAAAAAAGGATGCTCTTGTGGATTAATAGCAGAAAAAGGGTTATTTTTGCGGATATATCTAATCAAATACTGGAATAATGAAAGAGAGAATCATCTGTTTTTTAAAAACATATTTATTATTTGTCGGGGTATTTGCCATACAGAAACCCTTGTTTATGGCATATTATCATGAATTGTATGCCGAAGTGTCCTGGACAGAGTGGTTTAGAGTAATCTTGCATGGATTGCCTCTTGATTTCTCTCTGGCAGGTTATCTGACTGCCATTCCCGGCTTGCTGCTGTTGGCTTCTGCCTGGACGCTGTCTGATGTCTTGAAGCGCATGTGGTCAGGATACTTTATGTTTATATCCATTCTGCTGTCTTTGATCTTTGTCATAGACCTCGGACTGTATCATTTCTGGGGTTTTCGCTTGGATGCTACTCCGTTATTTTATTTCTTTTCTTCACCGAAAGATGCTTTTGCCAGTGTCAGTCTTTGGTTTGTCTTGGGAGGACTCTTGGCCATTGCAGGCTGTTCAGTAGCTTTGTATCTTCTCTTCAGTAAAGTATTGGGAGCTAAGAGCGAACAGATGAAGTTGCCTTATCGGGCTTTGCCGGTGTCTGGAGTTTTGCTATTATGTACCGCTCTGCTCTTCATTCCCATCCGAGGAGGTTTTACGGTATCTACGATGAATACCGGAAAAGTGTATTTTAGCACACGGGTGGTGCTGAATCATGCGGCTACCAATCCGGCCTTCAATCTCATGGAATCCTTATCCAAGCAAAAAGATTTTGCCAGCCAGTACCGCTTTATGACAGCCGATGAGGCTGCGGAGCGCTTTGCCAAGCTGGTTGACCCGGAAGTGGCAGCCGCCTGGGCCGGCAGAAGTGATACGCTGCATCAGCCTTCTGTACAGCTGTTTAATGAATCCCGTCCAGACATCTGTCTGGTTATATTAGAGGGTTTTTCCTCCAAGTTGATGACGACTCTTGGTGGAAAGCCGGATATTGCAGTTCAGATGGACAGCCTGGCACGTCAGGGTATTTTGTTTACTAACTTCTACGCCAACAGTTTCCGGACCGACCGCGGGCTTGTATCCATATTGAGTGGTTATCCTGCTCAGCCTTCTACCAGTATTATGAAATACCCGTTGAAGACTTCCAAACTTCCGTCTATTTCGCGCAGTCTGCGTGAGGCAGGTTATCGTACCTCTTATTATTATGGAGGAGATGCCGACTTTACCAATATGCGTTCTTATCTGATGGCGGGTGGTATTGGCAAAATTATCTCCGATCAGGATTTCCCGATCGATGAGCGTCTCAGTAAGTGGGGGGTGCATGACCATCTGGTGTTCCGCCGTTACCTGGATGATCTGCGGAAGGATACACTTTCGTCTGCCCAGCATCGTACGCCAGCTTACAGGGTATTGCAGACTTCCAGCAGCCATGAACCTTTTGAAGTGCCTTATCGTCGTTTGGACAACGATCAGATGAATGCCTTTGCCTATACTGATAGTTGTGTAGGTGACTTCATCCGTCAGTATAAAGAATTACCTCAGTGGAAGAATACGGTAGTTATTTTGGTGCCCGACCATCTGGGGGCTACTCCGGAACCGGTCAGCATGTTCAGTATAGACCGCTACCAGATACCTTTACTGATGATAGGCGGAGCTATCAGTAAACCGATGCAAGTAGATGTTTATGGCTCTCAGCAGGATATCGCTGCTACGTTGTTGGCTCAGCTGGGCTTGTCGCACCATCAGTTTATTTTCAGCAAGGATTTGTTTAATCCGGCTTCACCGCATTTTGCCTTTTTCACTGTACCAGATGCTTTTGGGGTAGCCACACCTGAAAACCAATTGATTTTTGATAATCAGGCGGCTGCTTTGGTTTGGAATGAAGGGGTGGAGAAAGGTAAAAACCTGATGGATGGCAAAGCTTATCTGCAGAAGCTCTATGATGATTTGGCAGCTCGTGGCAGCAAGTAATTCCAGTAATTGATTGATGCAAACCAATCTACACAAAATATGATTTTAAGCGATATGTTTTTGACTTCGTTAGATACAGATTTACTGCTATCTATCAATGGTACGCGTGCTTTATGGGCTGATTACTTTATGTATGCTTTTAGCGGAAAGATAATCTGGATTCCCATGTATCTCTCTATCCTTTATGTGCTGTGCAAGAATATGCCTTTGAAAGTGGCTTTGGCGTGTATGTTGACCATTACCTTGGTAATTACGTTTGCCGATCAGGTTTCTGCTTCTTTAATTCGTCCGTATGTGGAGCGGCTTCGTCCTTCCAATTTGGAGAATCCTATTTCGGCGCATATACAGATAGTCAACGGATATCGTGGAGGCCGCTATGGATTTCCATCCTGCCACGCTGCCAATACTTTTGGATTGGCCTTTTTTGTATTTTACATTTTCCGGAACCGTCTGCTCACAGGTTTCTTTATGGTCTGGGCGTTTGTAACATGCTATTCCCGTTCTTATTTAGGAGTACATTATCCTGGTGATTTGCTGGTGGGTGCTTTGGTAGGATTTATAGGGGCTTCTTTATGCTGTTGGCTGTTTTATCATTTTGCATCCAATTATTTCCAATACAGGCGGAAACAGCAGTTGGCGCATGCCTATTTACCGGTATTGGTGGGCTGTGTCACTATTTTCTCTATTTTTATCTATGCCCTGGTTTCTGCATTTATCCTGAGGTGATTGAAAACAAGTTTCTGTTTTTGATTGTTACTGAGATATCACTATCTCTTATAAAAACAAAGGAAACATGGATAACTTAGGAACTTGGATGAATGATTTGTTGACAGGGTGGGGAATTTCTCCCTCTGCCGCCAATGTGTTTGATGAAATGATTATAGCTGTTCTGATGCTCGGAGTAGCTGTGTGTCTTAACTATGCCTGCCAGGGAGTGCTGTTGCGCATCTTGCGGAAGATCCGGCAGCGGGTAGCAAATACCTGGAGCGAATGGCTCATCCAGCGTAGGGTATTGCACCATTTCATCCACATTATACCCGGATTGCTGGTTTATGAATTGTTGCCGCTGGCTTTTGTCCGTAATGCCGCAGCCTTGGTTATTTCTCAGAAATTGTGTGAAGTATATATGATAGTGTCTGTGCTCTTGACGCTCAATGGTCTTTTGCTTATGATGCTTGATATTTATAATGCCAGCGAGAGCGGGAAAAGCAGGCCGATGCGCGGTTTTGTGCAAGTATTGCAGGTATTGCTCTTTTTTGTTGGCTGTATTGTGGTTATCGCGGTGCTGATAGGGAAATCGCCATTAACATTGTTTGCAGGTTTAGGAGCTTCTGCGGCGGTGTTGATGCTGATTTTCAAAGATAGTATTTTGGGATTTGTATCGGGGGTACAGCTTACGGCCAATGATATGGTTCGTATTGGCGATTGGATAGAGTTACCTGGTGGGGTAGCTAATGGCATTGTACAGGAGATTACCTTAAATACGGTAAAGATACAGAATTGGGATAATACGATTTCTACGGTTCCTCCCTACAATTTGGTCAATGGCTCTTTTCAGAATTGGCGGGGGATGCAGGAAGGCGGTGGCCGGAGAGTATGTAAGAATATTTATCTAGACATGAATACCTTGCATTTCTGTCCTTCTGATGTGTTGGATAAGATCCGTCAGGAAATTCCGTTGATGGCTGATTATCAGCCAGCTGAACAGGAAGTCCCTACGAATGCTCAGCTCTATCGTATCTATATAGAGCGTTATTTGTGCAGTCTGTCTGTAGTCAATCAGGAGATGGATCTCATCATTACGCAGAAGGCTCCTACAGAATATGGAGTTCCTATCCAGGTGTATTTCTTTTCGCGTGTTAAGGCCTGGAAGGAGTATGAGCGGATACAGTCGGATATTTTTGATCATTTGCTGGTCATGGCCCAGGCATTTGGTCTGAAACTTTATCAGTATCATTAATCAGGAAGCACCTGAAGTGTTGCATTTTTAGGCAGCGAGCGGCCAGTGTCCTACTGGCTGTTCAGATGACGTGAGAGTGTTTTGTTCAATAAACCAACCGGAAGTCTGCCCAGATAGGCAGGTGGTCGCTGAATCCGCCTTGGTATTTCATGCCAAGATAGGTGCGGAATGGCTGATATCCTCCAAACTTTTTATCTTCTATGAGGAGAAACTCCGGGTGGAAAATATGCCCTGAGTCTTTCTCCACATAGAGTGGCGCGTTGGGATGCAGCAAAGTGGGAGATACGATGATATGATCCAGCAATCCCCATTCTCCTTTATATTTATAGCTCCCCTTCCGCTTTTTTTCAGTTTCTTGAGCTAACAGGTGATGCAGTGTGGGGTTTTGACCGATAATTTGTCGGATAGACTGATTGTGGGGATAATCATTGAAATCGCCCATAATCAGTATTTGAGGCGTTTTTCGTATGGCATACAGGCTGTCTACGCATTGTCTCATTATATTAGCAGCCGATAGTCGGTAAGGTTCTGAAGCATGGGCACCTCCGGTGCGTGATGGGAAATGACAGACCAGAACATCTAGAGTGTCCTGATTTAGCAGCAGACCGCATACATGGAGGATGTTACGGGTAGGGCGTCTGAAGCCTGCAGGTCGCGGTATCTGGAGCTCATGCTGAATGAGTGGCTTGAACAGTTGCCGTTGGTAGAGTAGCCCCACGTCAATGCCTCGCTCATCATCCGAGTGAGTAATCAGGTAGCGGTATTGCAACGTACGCAGCAGAGAATAGTGAGTCAAGGCATACAGCACACTGTCGTTTTCAATTTCACAGAGACCAACCAGGGCAGGAGGAGACCATCGGCCTACAGCTAAAATAACTCGCGCTATATCATCCAGCTTTTTCCGGTATTTTTTGTAGGTCCAGTGTCGGTTGGCAGCGGGTAAGAATTCATAGTCATTTTTCAGGGAATCATGTCGGCAGTCGAACAGATTTTCCACGTTGTAGGACATGACACAGAAATTGACGGTATCTTTGTGCGGCAATTCCTGTGACTTGACAGGAAGGCAGCAGGCAAAGAAAAGATAAAGTAGCCAGCTTACCAGAAGCTGGCTACAGAGATTATCAGGTAAGAACTTGCGCATAACCGCCAGACTCTTATAGTATCCTTCTGTTATTTCTTGGCAGGAATATTCTTCAGAATATCGAGCAGATGATCCCAGAATTTCTGAACAGTAGGAATCAGCATACGTTCATCAGGAGAGTGTACACCTTGCAGAGTGGGACCGAACGAAATCATATCCAGAGAAGGATATTTATCCAGGAACAAACCGCATTCCAATCCGGCATGGATGGCTTTTACTTTAGCTTCCACGCCAAACAGACGTTTGTAGGAAGCAGCCGCTACTTCAAGGATCTCTGAATGCGGATTCGGTTTCCAACCCGGGTATCCGTCGCCGAAGCTCACTTTTGCTCCTGCCATTTCAAAGACGGTGCGCACCATATTGGCAATGTCTTGTTTGGATGAACCGGTAGAGCTTCGTTGGCTGGTTTCCAGGCGAATGATGTGATGAGGCTTCATCTTGACTGAGGCTAGGTTAGTGGATGTCTCTACCAGGCCGGGGATGTCTTGGCTCATAGCAAATACACCGTGCGGACAAGCATAGATAGCTTGTAGCAAGCGTTTGGTAGTATCTTTGTCAATAGCCTTGTGATCTGCTGTTTCAGACTCCATAATAAGTTGCAAATCAGGTTCTACAACACTGAGTTCGGCCTGAACTTCAGCTGCAAATATGTTCAAGTCTGTACGCAGATCGTGTTTCGCTGATTCGGGTACTGCCACGATGGCATGAGCTTCGCGTGCAATGGCATTACGCAGATTTCCGCCGTCGATTTCGCAGAGATATAAATCATATTTCTTGAAGGCATCACTCAAGAATCGGTTCAGAATCTTATTGGCATTGCCGCGTCCCAGATGAATATCACCGCCTGAGTGTCCTCCCTTCAGTCCTTTTACTATGATTTTGCAGAAAAAGTATCCGGCAGGAACTTCAGTTTCCTGGTATTCAAATTCGGCTACAGAGTCAATGCCGCCTGCACAGCCAATAAAGAGTTCACCTTCATCTTCCGAGTCGAGGTTCAGTAGGATGTCGCCATTCATGAAACCTTCCTTCAAGGCAAATGCACCGGTCAGCCCAGTTTCTTCATCAATGGTAAAAAGGCATTCCAGCGGACCATGTTCCAACGTATTGTCGGCGAGAAGAGCCAGCTCAGTAGCTACGCCGATTCCGTTGTCAGCTCCCAGGGTAGTACCTTTAGCTTTCAGCCATTCTCCATCTATTTCAGTCTGGATAGGGTCGGTCAAGAAGTTATGTTCCACATCGTTGTTTTTTTCACAAACCATGTCTACATGCGACTGCAGTACCACCGTTTTGCGGTTTTCCATACCCGGCGTAGCAGGTTTTTTGATGAGCACATTGCCCACTTCATCCCATCGGGTTTCCAATTGATGCGCTTCTCCGAAAGCTTTCAGATAAGCTACAATTTTCTCTTCCTTTTTAGAAGGTCTTGGCACTTGGCATATTTCCTCGAAGTAGTGGAATACACCAGCCGGTTTTAAGTCTTTTTTTTCCATATCGTCTTATTATGTAATTCTTCACAGGGCTTCAGAAGCCTTATGTAAGAGGGTTTGCTTTGCTAAATTAGGTTAAATAGTTTGACTATTTGCCTCCTCTATCTCTTTTTTAGGACAAAAAAAGCACTTTAGTCCTTTCAAAATCCTATATTTGCACCCACAAAAATAATGGAAATAGAATGCAAATGAAAATTTATTTTCTTTTTTAAATCCATTCATCCTTTATTTATGCTAAAAATGTAGAGAAATATGCTTGAAACATTATTCATAACATTGATTTTGGTAGCCCTTGGTGTGCTGTTGTTAGGGGTCAAGGTTTTCTTCGTGAAGGGGGGGCGTTTTCCTAATTCGCATGTCAGCGGCAGCAAAGCTATGCGTGAACGTGGCATCGGCTGTGCGCAGTCACAGGATCGGGCTGCGCAGCGTAAGCATCGTTTCTCGATAGAAGAGCTGGAGAAATCCATAGAAGAATCGATGAACTAATTAATTCAAATATTATAATTGACATTTACATTATGAAGAGATTGAACTACTTGATGAGCGTTTTGGTGGCTTTTGCTGTGGTTGTTTTATTCGCTCAATGCGCTGGTAAAACGGAAACTCCGACCAATAATGCATCTGCTCAGGCTGCAGGATTATCAGGAATGAAGATTGCTTACGTTGAAGTGGATACGTTGCTGGCAAAATATAACTTCTGCATAGACCTGAATGAAGCTATGGTCAAGAAGAGTGAAAACGTCCGTTTAACATTAAATCAGAAAGCCAAAGAACTGGATAAGCAGAAGCAGGAATTCCAGACAAAGTATCAGAACAATGCTTACCTTTCTCAGGAACGTGCGCAGCAGGAATATAACCGCATTGCTAAATTGGAACAGGATTTGCAGAACCTGAGCAATAAACTGCAGTCTGAACTGATGAGTGAAAACGAAAAGAATAGCCTCCAGTTACGCGATTCTATCAATGCTTTCCTGAAAGAATATAATAAGACAAAGGGTTACAGCATGATTATCAGCAATACGGGTTTTGATAACCTGCTTTATGCTGACAGCTGTTACAACATTACTAAGGAAATTCTGGAAGGTTTGAATGCACGTTATTCTTCTCCCGCTAAGAAATAATAATAGTCAGTATATATAAGTATAAGAGGGTGCATGATGATGCACTCTCTTATTTTTTTTATTTTGTTTTATCTATGAACAGTGTAAAAGGTTTTATTTTTGGTATAGCCACTTCTGTTACGTTTGGACTGATACCTCTTTTTACGCTCCCGTTGATGCAGGCGGGGATGGCGTTTGATTCTATTATTTTCTATCGTTTTCTGTTTGCTACACTGGCATTGGCTGGCATGATGAAAATACATCATGAGTCATTTCGTATCGAAAAACAGGACTTACCAGTCTTGCTGGTTTTGGCTGTGTTTTATACGATGTCTTCTCTTTTTCTGCTCTGGGGTTATGGCTATATGGGAGCTGGTGTGGCCACTACCATTCATTTTACCTATCCGGTTTTTGTCACCTTGCTGATGTTGTTTCTCTTTAGGGAAAAAGCGTCTTGGATTACCTGGCTGGCTATTTTAATGGCTGTGTATGGTGTGGCAAAGCTTTCGTTGAAAGGGGGAGAATTGACACTCGATCCGGTGGGTGTCGTTATTGTAGTGTTGTCTGCAGTAGGTTATGCCAGCTACATTACCACGGTCAATAAATCGCGCGTGAAGACGATGAACAGCCGTAAACTGGCTTTTTATGTATTTGCCTTTACCGTGATTATTCTAGGTGTTAAAGTATTGTTAGGCGAAGGACTACAGCCTATTCCTGATGGTCTTTGTCTGGGCAATCTGGTTTTACTGGCTGTAGTCCCTACTATTATTTCTAATATAACTTTGGTTTTGGCGGTGCATCACATCGGTGGTACCATGACTTCTGTCCTGGGCGCTTTAGAGCCTGTAACTGCTGTCTGCATTGGCGCATGGCTGTTTGATGAGGCTTTTACCTGGCAAGAAGGTTTCGGCATTGCACTGATTCTGGTAGCAGTTACCCTGATTATTTTAGGTAAACCTATTCAGAATACTTTGTCTTCTGTGGTGAAACTGATTCGTCCGCGGCATGCCTGATGCCGCGGCTATTTATGGCTGAGGTTGTTCTTGAGGAATTTCGATGCTACCTTCAATCATTCCCAAGGCAACACTCAGCAAGGCTTCCTTAGGATTTCCGTAAGGGAGTACCTGTGCTGGATTAGCTAACGGATTTATGCTTTTGTCTGGTGTAAATCCGTTCATATAATCGTTTCCTCCTTGGTCATTATATATATAGCATACAGCCGGGCACACTCTCCATTGGAATTCCGGATTGGTAAAGGGTTCGGTAGCTACATACTCTCCCCGTGTAGTTCCGCCGATGAGTATTACCTTCATGAAAGGCTTCAGGCAGTTTACCAGCATTTCTGCGGGTCCAGCTGTCTTCTCACTAGTCAGTATAAAGACTCTGGAGAGATTCAGGTTCTGTCCTCCTTTTATCAGTTCGGCATCGAGCATCAAGTCTCTGTTTTTATCTGTCCTTTTAGCATTGTATTCCAGGTAAGCCAGTCGTTTGCCCAATGTCTCTGAAGGTACCAGCAGAGCAGCCATTTTCTGTACGCTCAGCAGATTGCCTTCCTGATTGTTTCTTAAGTCCAGGATAACCTCATTTACCCCCTGGGTGCGGCATTGTGTGGAAAAGTCCAGGAGGAAAGAGTCCCACTTTTCGTCAAATTGCGGATAAACAAGGTAAGCGGTGTGATTCTGGTGCAGAAAAGTCTGAGTCGGAGCAGTCGATTTCTGTACCATCCGGGCAGCAGTCATGTTTACTGTGTCCTTTACTGTTATTTCCTGGATAACCGTTTCCTGTCCTTCTTTATCCGTTTCAGTACGTTCCCGGTATTCGCCGATGATGAGAGTCCGTTCCTCCCCCTCCTGCAGCAGTTTCTCTTTTTTTCTGGTGATAGAGTCATTGTCTATTTTGAGAATCCAGTTTCCACGTTGCAGCCCAGCTTCAGAAGCGGGTGATTTAGGTTCTACCTCTGTGATGAGGGCATAGTAGGTGCTGTCACTGTGCGTCACTTTGCTGAGGTTATAGCTGAAACCATAGGTAGGCAATAGTTGCGGATGGATGCTGTCTGTTTTGCTAAATCCCTTATCCTTATCCGAGCGTACTGCCTCTATGAATTTATCAGGGCTCAGGAAATAATTCAGGTCATTAAACGACGGCATTTCTTCATACCAAAGATACTCTTCACGCATCAGTTCGTCTATCCATAGATTCTTCCCTGTAAAGGGGTAATATTCAGGCCAGCGGTTTTCTCCGCAGCTTAGCAGAGAACTAACGGCCGTCATTGCCCCGACAGAGAGCAGGATATATTTTGCTTTTTTCCTCATAGCACAGTTACTTTTACTTACTTTTTTTCATTCCTTTATATATCAGATAACCTACTACCAGTACTGCAGCAGCCAGGATGAAATATCCTATTTCATGGCTATATTCTGTAGCTAACATATACACGTCGTTAGTTGTTTTCAAGGCTGTGAAACGATAGATGCAGTAGCCTAGGATAGCTAAAACCGTGTTCCAGATACCTGCTCCCAGTGTAGTATAGAGCAGGAAGGGGCCTAATTTCATGCCAGCCAGTCCAGCCGGAATACTGATGAGCTGACGCACGGCCGGAATCAGGCGTCCAAAAAACGTAGAAGCGGCTCCGTGCTGGCGGAAATATTCTTCAGCATGCTGCACTTTGGCTTCATCGATGAGGCACATGTGGCCGAAGCGGCTGTTGGCAAACTTGTATACGATGGGACGTCCCAGCCATTTAGCCAGGTAATAGTTGATGAGTGCTCCCAAATCTGCTCCGATAGTGGCAAATACTACAACCAGAAAGATATTCATGCTGTCATCTGCCATGGCTTTCCAAGCGGCAGGAGGTACTACCGCTTCCGAAGGGAACGGGATGAAAGAGCTTTCTATGGCCATAAAGAGGGTTACTACTCCGTAATTGAGATTCTCTAATACCCATTTAAGAAGTTCTGCTACTGATTCCATATGTTATTTCTTCATTTATTTTATTGATAGTGTAATTTAGCAAGTTGTTTTTTAATGATTATTCAAGTGCTCGATAATTCTCTGAATGCTGTCAGCCAACTCGTTTTGATTATTTTCTCTCACGATTTTCTGTACCGTGTTTAGGTAATCTATCGTCAGCGGCTGTTCAGCCCGTTGGTTATATTCCAGGAATTTTTCCTCATTCTGTAGAAACAGGTATATTATGGCCAGTTGCTCATTGATGGAGGGGAATTCCGGATTCTGGTTGACTACTTTTTCAAAGTACAACAGGGCCATATCTAGCATTCCATATTCTTGAGCATACGTTCCGATTTGCCACCAGGTAGTGGTAGTGGGTGAAAGGTTGTCAGCTTTTTCCCATTGCAGTTTTCCTTCGCTGTATTGATTGTCTTCTATCAGCAGGCATCCATATATTATATAAGCGTCCGGATAGGTGGGGTCAGCTTCTATTCCTTTCTGGCAGCACTCGTAGGCCTGGGCTCTATCTCCCATTTTACTCAGGCATTGAGCCATGGAAGCATAAAGAATGTTGGCCTGACTTTTTCCGTGTTGAGTACTGAGATCTTCGTTCTTCAGTGTTTGCTGAAAGGAGATAAAGGCTTCCTCCCATTTATTTTCATCCGTCATCTTTAAGGCATTGACTGTTTGGCCAAGTTCTTCTTCTATGGCATGGTATTTCTGGGCCAGCGTAAAGTATTCCATCCCTTTCTCTTCATTGCCCAGGAAAAAGTATGCATTAGACATTATCAGGTAAGCTTCGCCATATTCTTCATCTGCTACGATGGCAAATTCAGCAGCCTCTATGACCTTGTGATACTGCTCTTTGCACATATAGCAGCGTGACAGCCCAAACCAGTAGGGAGCTGAGTAGGGGTTGATATCAATCAGCTGGTTAAACAGTTTCTGGCATTCATCAATCTCATTCACAGCAAAATAATAGTCTGCCAAGGTAGAAAGATACGCTTCATTCTTTTTGTGGCGCTCATTCACAGAATTTAGCCAAGGTAAAGCGAGGTCAGGCGATCCTGCCTCAATATACATATAAGCTATTTCAATGATATTAGCCAGACTGTCTGTATTTTCCAGCCCTTCCAGCAAGTCATTTGTTTTCCAGTCTTCGCCTTTACGCAGGTAAAGCGTAGCCTTCAGAATTTTCACTTCAGCAGTATCAGACTCTTCAATAGAATTGGCTATTTGAAGAGCTGTTTCCAGTTGATTGTCATCCAGGTAAAGATAAGCCTGCTCTACCAGGATAGCTGTATTGCCCGGGTGTTGCATCAGTCCGCTTTCTATCGCTTCAAAGGCTTTGTCAGCCTTTTTATGTGTAGCGTAATAATCGGCCAGGTCGGCCCAGTCGTCGGCATCCATATAAATATGTTTGCCTTCGTTCTGGGCCTTTTCAAACCTTTCAGCCATATCAAACAGTTCTTTATCCCCGTCTGATAATAAGTTTCTGTTGCTCATTTCATTTATTTATTAATCTTGCCCCATGTGTCTTTCAATCCTACAGTGCGGTTGAATACCATTTTTTCCGGGGTAGAATCACGGTCCACATTAAAGTAGCCGATGCGTTGGAACTGCAGATATGTCAGCGGTTCCATGCCAGCTGCAAATTTTTCGATGTAGCAGCAGGGCAGTACTTGCAGTGAATCCGGATTGATGATTTGCTGCATGGCTGTCAGTGCATCGCAGTTCTTTTCTTCGCGAATCTTAGCCAGTTCGTCGCGCGGGTTTTCCACTTTCCACAAGCGGTCATACAGACGTACTTCTGCTTGCAGGCAGTGATTACAGCTTACCCAGTGCAGAGTACCTTTTACCTTGCGGTTTGCACCCGGCATGCCGCTCTTGGAATCGGGATCATATTCGCAGTAGATTTCTTCGATTTCGCCGGCTTCGTTTTTCTTACAGCCGGTACATTTTACAATGTAGGCATTCTTTAAGCGCACTTCCTGTCCAGGAGTCATACGGAAGAATTTTTTAGGTGCATCTTCCATAAAGTCATCACGTTCCATCCACAGCTCGCGGCTGAACTCAATGAAGTGTGTACCTTCTTCTGGACGTTCTGGGTTGTTGACTGCTTCCATTTCTTCTACCTGACCTTCCGGATAGTTGGTAACAATCAGTTTTACCGGATTCAGTACGGCTGAAATACGGGTAGCCCGTTCGTTCAAGTCTTCGCGGACAGCACTTTCCAGCAGAGCGAATTCGTTTAAGGCATCATAAGTAGTGTAGCCAATCTTATCGATAAACTTATGGATAGATTCAGGCGAGTAACCACGGCGGCGGAAACCGCAGATAGTCGGCATACGGGGGTCATCCCATCCGTTAACCAGTCCTTCTTTTACCAGTGTCAGCAGGTTTCGTTTGCTCATTAGGGTATAGCTCAGGTTCAGTTTGTTGAACTCGTACTGACGCGGACGGTTGTCATTCAGGTCTTCACCTTTCTTCAGCCAATCTACAAACAGATCGTACAGCGGACGGTGTACCACAAATTCCAAGGTGCAGAGAGAGTGGGTTACTCCTTCAAAGAAGTCGCTTTGTCCGTGTGCAAAGTCGTACATCGGATAGGCCTTCCAGGTAGTACCAGTGCGGTGGTGTGGATGTTTTACCACGCGGTAGATAATCGGGTCACGGAAGTGCATATTCGGATTAGCCATGTCTATTTTAGCACGGAGCACCATAGCCCCTTCTTCTATTTCGCCGCTGTTCATCTTCTGGAAGAGTTCCAGATTTTCCTCGATGGGACGGTTGCGGTAAGGACTCTCTACGCCCGGTTGGGTAGGGGTGCCTTTCTGAGCAGCAATCTGCTCACTCGTCTGTTCATCAATATATGCTTTTCCTTCCTTGATGAGCTCGATGGCAAAGTCCCAAAGCTGTTGGAAGTAGTCAGAAGCATAATACTCGTTGCCCCATTCATATCCCAGCCATTTGATGTCTTCTTTAATGGCTTCCACATATTCTACGTCTTCCTTTGTAGGATTCGTATCATCAAATCGCAGGTTGCATATCCCGCCATGAGCGGCTGCGATGCCGAAGTCCATGCAGATGGCTTTGGCATGACCGATGTGGAGGTATCCGTTGGGTTCTGGCGGGAAACGAGTCTGTACTCTGCCACCGTTTTTGCCTTCTTTCAAATCATTCTCTACAATCTGCTCAATGAAGTTCAAGCTTTTCTTTTCGCTGGTCTCTTCGTTTTTTAATTCTGCCATAATTATTTTATTTTTCGTATATTCTATTTATAGATGGGTGCAAAAATACGACTATTTTTTTTATATTAGGTATAATGTGAGTTGAAAGTCGAAAAAGTAACTAGATGTAATTTATTTAGGTAAATTTTAGGGTTTACTAGATAATATTTCTATATTTGCCGCCGTAAAACGCATGCAGATGTAGAAATTTGCTTTTATGTGATAATAAAACTAAATTTTTAAGCAGAAACATGTTATATGACATGTTTTTTAATTTGGTTGGTATCTCTAAAAGGGCCTATCTTTGCAGCGTTATCCTGAAAACAATCTTTTTACCTTAAAAAAAAACTAATACCTATTGAAAACTGAAAAGGAGGCTTTGTGAAAAGCTTCCTTTTTTTTTGTACCTCTTGCAGATTGGCTTATCTTTGTGAGCCGAATAAATTAAGGAATTGTCAAATCTAACTAATATAAATTTTCTATGTTTTCTGGAATTGTAGAAGAATGTGCCACTTTAGTGGCGGTGGTCAAGGACCAGGAGAATGTGCATTTTACGTTTAAATGTTCGTTTGTCAGTGAATTGAAGATCGATCAGAGTGTATCGCATAATGGGGTTTGTCTGACCGTGGTCAGCATGACGGATGATACCTATACGGTAACCGCTATGAAGGAAACGCTGGATCGTTCTAATTTAGGCTTGCTTCAGGTTGGCGATGAGGTCAATGTGGAGCGCAGTATGATGATGAACGGTCGTCTGGATGGTCATATTGTGCAGGGTCATGTGGACCAGACGGCTACTTGTGTGGCTGTAGACGATGCTGAAGGCAGCTACTATTTCACTTTCCGGTATGCTTTTGACCGGGAGATGGCTAAGCGTGGTTATATGACTGTAGATAAAGGATCGGTGACGGTGAATGGGGTGAGTCTGACTGTGTGCAATCCTACGGATGATACTTTTCAGGTGGCAATTATTCCCTATACATTCGAGCATACTAATTTCCATGCTATCCAGGTGGGGACTGTGGTCAATCTGGAATTTGATATCATCGGCAAGTACATCAGCCGTATGATTCAGTTTAATGCTTAATGAGTGTTTGCGGTGTTTATGAATGATTTTCTGGAATTGGTAGCATCTCGTCAGAGTGACAGAGCCTACGATGTAACCCGGCCGGTGGAAAAGGAAAAACTGGATCGTATTCTGGAGGCTGCCCGTCTGGCACCTTCGGCTTGTAATGCGCAGCCTTGGAAATTTGTGGTAATAACGGAGCCAGAGCTGGCCGTGAAGGTGGGAAAGGCTACGGCAGGTCTGGGTATGAATAAGTTTGCCAGAAATGCGCCGGTACATATCCTGGTGGTAGAAGAGTCTATGAATATTACTTCTTTTTTGGGCGCTAAGATCAAAGACAAGTATTTTCCGCTGATTGATATCGGCATAGCTACTTCTCATATTACACTGGCTGCCGAAAGCATGGGGCTGGGCTCGTGTATTCTGGGTTGGTTTGATGAGCCGGAAATAAAGCGACTCACAGGTATTCCAGCCGGTAAGCGTCTGCTGCTGGATATTACTATCGGTTATCCGGCTAAGGATAAGCGGAAAAAATCACGGAAACCTCTCGAGAAAATTGTCTCTTATAACCGGTATTAAACTGGGCAGAACAATAGGCAGGAATCAACGGACTCATTCCATGGAATCAGCATGTTATTTCCATGGAATGAGTCCGTTAAAGTATTGTGTTATTTTTTTCTGGCAGTACTTTACAGGTATAAAACAGTCTGTTTCTTTCTATAAATCTTTTACCAATACCGCCTTGGCACTGGAGTAATATTCCTCGCGGGCTTTGAGCAGGGCTTTCCATTCCTCGCTGAATTCATGTTCACGGTCTATTTTAAAGTCTTCGGAACCATGGGTGTAAAGCCGGTCCAGCAATACGGCGATGCTCAGTTGGTTGATGTCGATAGAAGGCAGATAGGCAATGTCTTCTTCCTCGGTTACCATTTCATGGAGTAAATTAACCTCTTGTAATTCATAGAGTGTCTGTTGGGTTAGGCGAATAGGAATTTCACATTCTTCCGACAAATCTTCTGCCGTATAGGGAGCAGCGCCTTGGGCAAATCGTTTGGTGATGATGGACATGATAAGGATGGCTACAAAATCTCGGTACCGTCGGCTGATATTGCGCGTATCTTTGTCAAAGCTGAAGCTACGAATGTTTTGTCCGGCATAGGTTAGTTCTGCTCCGAAAAGACAAATGGTCCACGAAATCTGTAACCACAGCAAGAAGAGAGGCAGAGCCGCAAAGCTACCATAGATGGCATTATAGCGGGTCACCCACATCTGACTGCTGATATACAGAAACTGGAATGCCTGGTGAGCTGTACCTGTCAAGATACCTGAAATCAGGGCGTGTTTGAATTTTACTTTGGTATTGGGCATGAATACATACAGAGCGGTAAACATACACCAGGTAAGAGCAAAGGGAATGAGGCGTATCAGGAATTTTCCGATGGGAGCCAGTAAGGTATAGTCTTCTATGTTCTTCATGACTGTACTCATAAAGATGGAGAGACCGCCCGAAATGACCAGCAGCAAGGGCATGAGTAGCAGCATAGAAAAATAATCCGTAATTTTGCGATACATGGTGCGGGCCTTTTTTACCTGCCAGATGCGGTTGAATGTAAGCTCCATGTTGTTGATCAGAATAAGGACTGACCATAGTAACATGATGATACCTACCCCCAGGAAGATGCCGCTTTTAGTTTGCGACAGATAGGAGTCTACAAAGGTCAGTATGATTTCTGTAGTTTCTGTGGGGCCGCCAAAACCATTGACTATCTGACTTTCCAACAGATTGTCAAAGCCGAATCCACGGGCTATGGCAAAGAGAATGGCCAGGATGGGAACGATGGCCAGCAAGGTGCTGTAAGTCAATGCAGAAGCTTTGTTTACAATTCGGTCTTCTGTAAATCGACTGATGCAGATATAGATGGTTTTGATGATATTATACAGCGAAAAGGTAGTCTTGGTAACTTCATCTTCTGTAATGCGCCAGATGTCGTAAGTAAGGAATCTCCAAAGAGCAGCGATGCGTTGATTCATAAAAAAGAATGCTATATATAATAAGGTGGAAGTTGGTACTCCCGGTGTCTTTCGAATAAAAAAAAGCAGTCAGTCTGTAAGCCGGGTTCTGTTTCTCTAAAATAGAGATGCCTGTCATTTATCTGAGCCCTATGTCACCATAGCACTTTAGCGGTCTACCCTCCGACTGGAGCGAGCAACTCTCATGCGCCGGTATACATGACCTTACAACTCCCAAGACGTACAGCTCTTATGTCACCACAAGACTGGTGGGCTCTTACTCCACCTTCTCACCCTTACCTCCGAAGGAGGCGGTTGTTTTCTTCTACGTTACTCTACCCTCGCGGACAGCTTTCTGTTAGGAAGTGGGATGCTCTGTGTTGCCCGGACTTTCCTCATACGCCCAAGGCGCAAGCGACAAGCCGACCAACTGCTTTTCGGGCGGCAAAGATAGTGATTTTCTTCCAATTTCTTTATCTTTACCGCGTAAATTGATGAATTAATATGAAAACAAGACAATTTCTTTTAGCAGTCATCGGTAGCTGCTTTATGGTTGTAGCCAGTCCGGCTAGGGCGCAGATGGCTGAGGTTCTGCCTGTTCGTATAGCTCAACTGCATGACAGTTTGAAGCAGTGTTATGCTCCTGATAAGCGGGTAGAATTATTTGAAGTAGATTATACAGTGAGCCGTCAGAAGATGATGGTGCGTGGAGTGACTACCTCGTCATCGGCTAAACAGGCACTGATGCAGGTTTTGCAGAACGAAGGATATGAGGTGATGGATGCTTTGCAGGTGGTGCCCGATGCTGAAGAATTGGAGGGTAAAACTTGCGGAATTCTGAATGTGTCGGTGGCGAATTTGCGTGTGGCACCCGATTTTTCATCGGAAATGACGACCCAGGGATTATTGGGAATGCCGGTGCGCATTCTGCAGCACCAGGACTGGTATCGTATTCAGATGCCCGATCGTTATATTGCTTGGGTGCATCGGGTTGGCGTATTTCCAGTTACTCCTCAGGAGCTGGATGCTTGGGAAAAGGCCCGAAAGGTGGTGGTGACCTCTCATTATGGTTTTGTATATTCTGAACCTGATACCCGTGCTGTTCCAGTATCGGATGTGGTGTCAGGCAATCGTTTGAAATGGACAGGAGTTAAAGGACGCTTCTATCAAGTGGAGTATCCCGATGGCCGGAAGGGATATCTGGAGAAACAGTTGGCTCAACCCGAAGCACAGTGGCGTGCAGGTGTTCGTAAAGATGCTGCCAGCATTCTTCACACGGCACATACTCTGATGGGGGTTCCTTATCTTTGGGCAGGTACGTCTGCCAAGGGGGTGGATTGCAGCGGGTTTGTAAGGACTGTTTTCTATCTGCACGACATCTTGCTGCCGCGTGATGCCTCGCAGCAGGCTTCTGTGGGTCAGCGTTTGGATATAGCACCGGATTTCAAGAATCTCCAGCCGGGTGACTTGCTTTTTTTCGGGCGTAAAGCCACGACTTTGCGAGCGGAAGGTATCTCACATGTAGGAATTTATATAGGTCAGGGCCGCTTTATTCATGCTCAGGGAGATGTGCATGTCAGTTCGTTGATCAGTACTGATTCTCTCTTTGATGCTTTTAATCTTAACCGCCTGCTTTTTGCCACGCGCGTGCTTCCTTAGGGAGTCTTTCAGAGCTGATCTGGGAGTTTCTACATATATTAACATGTCAGGATTCGTGCAAAAATGCTAATTTGTCAGTTGTGCCCGTTAATCGCTGTTAACCCCACAACTTCTCTGTTAAAAGAGAAGAAAAATACATGACAAGAAGAATAACAGAACGAATTTTGTCGTTATTTTAACGTCAGAATGTTAAATGATATCGGAATATTAACAAATAATTAGATAGAAGATTATGAAACAGACAACAAGAAACATCTTAGGAGCTGCTGCTGTAGTGCTCTTGAGTTCAGGGGTTGCAGGTGTTACCACTTATAAATTATTAAAGAATCATCAAGAAAACGCGAGTCCGACTTCTTTTAATGATATGTTCAAACAGAACCCCGACGTACGTCTGGCTGCCTTTAATGCGCTGGATATGCAGCCGATAGATTTGACGCAGGCAGCCGAAACTTCAGTTCATGCCGTGGTGCATATCCGTGCTACTCAGCTCAGCAAGCTGCAGACCATCGAGACTCAGCCTGATATTTTTGACTTCTTCTTTGGGGATGGTCGCGGGCGTCAGCGTCAGGTGCAGACACAGCCTCGTGTAGGTTTTGGCTCTGGCGTTATCATTTCGAAGGACGGATATATTGTAACCAATAATCATGTGGTGGAAGGTGCTGATGAGATTACAGTAAAATTGAATGATGACCGTGAACTGAAAGGTCGGATTATCGGGACAGACCCCAGCACCGATCTGGCGCTGATAAAGATTGAAGGTGATGACTTTCCTACGCTGCCGGTAGGCAATTCGGATAACCTGAAAGTCGGTGAATGGGTATTGGCTGTGGGTAATCCCTTTAATCTGAATTCTACGGTTACTGCCGGTATTGTCAGTGCTAAGGCTCGTTCTATCGGTGGAGTAGCTGCCAACGGACAGGCGGCCAATATCCAGTCGTTTATTCAGACCGATGCTGCCATTAATCAAGGAAACAGTGGCGGTGCACTGGTGAATGCTCGTGGTGAATTGGTTGGTATCAATGCCATGCTTTATTCGCCTACAGGTGCTTATTCAGGTTATGGTTTTGCCATTCCTACAAGCATTATGACCAAGGTGGTATCTGACTTAAAGCAGTACGGCACTGTGCAGCGCGCTCTTTTGGGTATCAAGGGACGTGATTTGACAACGGATCTTCAGATGGATGAACGTCTTATCGAAGAGTTGAAGAAGAAAGCAGATGAATTGGGTGTGAAAGAAGGTATCTTTGTCGCTGAAGTGGTGGAAGGCGGTTCTGCTTCTGGCATCCTGAAGGAAAATGATGTGATTGTCGCTTTGGAAGGACAAAAGATTCATAAATTTGCCGATCTTCAGGGTATCTTGGCTAAGCACCGTCCGGGCGATAAAGTGAAAGTAACGGTGATCCGTGATAAGAAAGAGAAGAGTTTTACCATTACTCTGAGGAATGAGCAAGGCACTACGAAAGTAGTGAAGGAAGCTGGCATGGATTTGCTGGGTGCTGCCTTTAAACCGGTAAGCGATGAATTGCGTAAGCAACTCAATCTGGGATATGGTCTGGAAGTAACTGGTGTTTCTAAAGGCAAAATGGCAGACTCTGGCATCCGTAAGGGATTCATTATATTGAAAGCCAATGGAGTACCTATGAAAGCCAATGAAGATTTGGAACAGGTCCTGAAGGAAGCTACCCGTACTCCGGAGCAGGTCCTCTTTATTACAGGAATGTTCCCTTCTGGCAAGCGCGCTAGCTATGCAGTAGATTTGTCACAGGAGTAATATAATCTCTCAAAGTTATAGTATTAGGTAAAAGGTAATTGGAGAGTAAGATTGTTCAAGGAACATGAAAGAGGAGTACCGGCATATTTCTGCCGGTACTCTTTGCGTTTGTAGAAAAAGATAAAATCTGTGGAAAAAAGATACGATAAAATGGATTGTATGTTAATAAATTATCGTACCTTTGTACCCAAATCTGTTTTGAAGAATGAGACAATTAAAAATTACCAAAAGTATCACTAACAGAGAGAGTGCTTCTCTTGACAAGTATTTGCAGGAAATCGGTCGTGAAGACCTCATTACCGTGGAAGAGGAGGTAGAACTCGCTCAACGCATCCGCAAGGGTGATCGTGTAGCTTTAGAGAAACTTACACGTGCCAATCTACGTTTCGTTGTATCCGTAGCCAAACAGTACCAGAACCAGGGTTTGAGTTTACCTGACTTGATTAATGAGGGTAATTTAGGACTGATCAAGGCGGCCGAAAAGTTTGATGAAACACGTGGTTTTAAGTTCATCAGTTATGCGGTATGGTGGATACGCCAGTCCATTCTGCAAGCTTTGGCCGAGCAGTCGCGTATTGTTCGTCTTCCGTTGAACCAGGTAGGGTCGCTGAATAAAATCAGTAAAGCCTTTTCTAAGTTCGAACAGGAAAATGAGCGTCGCCCGTCTCCGGAGGAACTTGCTGACGAGCTGGAAATCCCTGTTGATAAAATCTCGGATACTCTAAAGGTGTCAGGTCGTCACATTTCTGTGGATGCCCCCTTTGTGGAAGGAGAAGACAACAGCTTGCTCGATGTGTTGGTCAATGATGATTCGCCTATGGCCGATCGTACGTTGGTGAACGAGTCTCTTGCGAGGGAAATTGATAGAGCTCTTTCTACGCTGACCGATCGCGAAAAAGAAATTATTCAGATGTTTTTCGGTATCGGACGACAAGAAATGACCTTGGAGGAAATCGGCGACAAATTTGGTCTCACCCGTGAGCGTGTCCGCCAGATTAAAGAAAAAGCTATTAGAAGATTAAGACAAAGTAATCGTAGTAAATTGCTCAAATCTTATTTGGGATAAGTAAGAATATCAGTTTCCGACAAATAGAAAACAAAAATGAAAAGCCCGGTCCTTCTATACAGAGGGCCGGCTTTTTTGTTTTTTGTTCCTTTGTATGGGTCCTTTCGTTTCTTTATATTATCTTTGTGGCTTAACTATTCAATTAATTTGTAACGATATGAAATATGTTCGCATCTTGATGGCCTTGGCAGTAGTGTTTACAATCTGCTCGGCATTTACTATGAAAAGTAAGGATAAACCGGTGTATGCTTTTGGCGTGGCAGCTTCATTTAGTGATACGGTGGTGTATTATACCGATATTCAGTTGCTGGATAGTGTGTCGTTGAAAAATAACGGCTTCTTGCCTCAGCGTGACCTCTATTCTTACCAACTGAAGAATCATGTGGAATATGAATTGAATAAACCGAATTATACCTGCATGATTTATTTTTCTGAAACCAAGAAAAAACTGGAAAAGGAAATGAGCAAGGTGATTGGTAAGTATAAGAAGAGCCATCTTCATCTGCAGGTGTTGGATCAGAAGTCCTTCCGCTTTGTAAAACCACAAGATTAATCTGCATGGACTATGAAAACCTATTTTTATTCCGTATTTTGTGTCTTGATGTTGCTGTGTCTTACGGCGTGCGGAGAGGAGGAGGGGCCTGAAGCACCTGCATGTGGCAGTCGTACCGTGTTGGTTTATATGGCAGCAGACAACAATCTGCTGGGCTTTGCCCATGATGATTTGGAGGAAATGAAGCAGGGGATGCAGCAGGTTTCCGGTGAGGATGTACATTTCCTGGTGTACATGGATTTTGGAAATGTATCTCGTCTTGTGGAACTTAGAAATCAGGACGGACGGGTAAAAGAGGTGTTAGTGAAAGAATATCCATTGCCGCGTAATTCCATCGGATTGGCTGAAACTGCTGAAGTTTTTAGTGATGCATTCAGAACTTTTCCCGCTGAAAGCTATGGACTGATATATTGGTCGCATGGTGATGGGTGGATTCCGGCCAATGTAAGTACAAAATGGATTGGTCAGGATTCTAGACATGGCTTCATGAACCTGTCGGATTTTGTGTTGGCTCTCCAAAAGGTGCCTCACTTGGATTTCCTTTTGTTTGATGCCTGTTTTATGCAGGGGATCGAAGTGGCTTATGAGTTACGTCAATTTACGGATGCATTAGTCTGTTCACCCACTGAAACACCGGCTCCAGGTGGTCCTTATCAGCAGATTGTACCAGCCATGTTTGCTCAGGAACCGGCCTCTAAGATTGCTGCAGCCTATTATGATTATTATGATTATTATTATGTAGACCCTGCTGGTGTTTCTGGTTCTCAGGGGGGAGGATGGCCTTATAACAGTGAAGGTGATTGGATTTCCGGTCTATCAATGGCTGTGGTCAGAACGGATGCTTTAGAGCAGTTGGCTCAGATTACCAGGCAGTGCCTGGCTCATGTAGAGGGGGGTGATATAGATGCACTTAGCCGTCAGGTGTTTGATTATGATAAGCGAAAATCAGCTCATTGTGGTTATTACGATCTCTGGGAGATGATGAATGTATTACTTTCACCCTCGGATTTCAAAGTATGGGATGAGGCTGTTCGTCAGGTCTGTGTGTATTGGAAATCTACTTCTTTTAATTATTCCGGATTTGCTGGTATGTTTCCTATGGATAAAGCTCATGGGGTAAGCCATTATATCCCTGCGAATCTTTCCAGCAGTGTATCCAGAGCTTATCGTCAAACAGCCTGGTATCAGGCGGCTGGCCTTTCTCAGTTAGGCTGGTAAGGTGTTGCTTTTATTTTAGAAAATTTGAACTATGTTATTACCTGAATTGAAACAGCGTCGTGATAAGATTCGTGCGCTGATGGCGCAGCAGGATATCGATGCTGCGATTTTTACTTGTAATGTAAACCTTATTTATACGTTTGGGAGTGTGGTCAGCGGATATCTGTATTTGCCGTTGCATGCTCCGGCACGTCTGTTTATCAAGCGTCCTAACAATTTGGAAGGAGAGCATATTGTTTCAATCCGTAAACCGGAACAATTGCCGGAACTGATAGCTTCCTGTGGCTTGCCGATGCCAAAGCGCTTGATGCTGGAAGGGGATGAATTGCCTTATCGCGAGTACACGCGTCTGGCTGCTTGTTTTCCGCAAACTGAGGTGTTGCCCTGCGGAACTTCACTTGTCCGGATGGCTCGTACTGTTAAGACTGAATGGGAAATAGAGATGTTCCGTCGTTCAGGTAAAGCTCATGCGCAGGCTTATGCACAAATACCGTCAGTATATCGTCCTGGCATGACTGACCGGGAACTTTCTATTGAAATAGAACGACTGATGCGTCTGGAGGGTAGTTTAGGCATTTTCCGTGTGTTTGGGCAGAGTATGGAAATATTTATGGGGAGTCTGCTGGCTGGTGATAATGCTGCAGCGCCTTCTCCGTATGATTTTGCGCTAGGGGGTGAAGGAATGAATCCGGCGTTGCCAGGCGGTGTCAATGGTAGTTTACTGCAGCAAGGACAGAGCATCATGGTTGATATGGGCGGTAATTTCTTAGGTTATATGGGAGACATGAGCCGTGTTTTCTCTCTTGGTAAACTGCCTGAACAGGCTTATGCTGCCCATCAGACTTGTCTGGATGTGCAGCAGATGATTGCCGATAGCGCAAAGCCGGGGGTGGTTTGCGAAGACTTGTACCATATGGCTTTAGATAAGGTACAGCAAGCTGGTTTTGCTGATTATTTTATGGGAGTAGGGCAGAAGGCAAAATTTATAGGACATGGCATTGGTCTGGAAATTAATGAAGCACCGGTCATTGCTCCTCGCATGAAGCAGGAACTGGAGCCGGGTATGGTTTTTGCTCTCGAACCGAAGATTGTATTGCCGGGGATAGGTCCGGTGGGGATTGAAAACTCTTGGGTAGTCACGTCCGAAGGGTTGGAAAAACTGACGTGTGCTCCCGAAGAAATTATCGAGTTATGATGATCTGTTTGTTCAGGAATCCTTGAGTTATTATAGAATGGGTCGTATCCTGCTTCGTATAGAAGCCATGATACGACCCATTCTCATTTTGTAGTAGTGTTTATCTTAAAACCCGGGCTGAGATAGAATAACTATTCGCATGGCAGGTATAAGGATGGATTATTTTACCCGCCGGTTCAGCTGGTTGTTCGCCTTTGAAGGTTTGGATTTACCGATTCTCTTGCCAGTAGGTTTTTTCTTGTTGTTCCGCTTAGGGCGCGGTGCCGATGATGATTTAGTCCCCCTCATAATATTCCTCCAAAAAAAAGCGGGCTATAAAGTCCCAGTTATGGTGTAAAATTTCTTTTCCATGATTGAACGGGAGTTCCACATCGGGTAACAGCCCTTTCTGCATGGCAAATTTCAGCAAGTCGAACGGGCAGACTCCCGGCCTGGTGAACAGCTGATACCCCCATGCTTTGGCAGAATCTGCATTATAAGTAGCATTGTGTTTATCGTGAAAACAGGGAGCTACATTGGGAGCCAGCAGCATTCCTTTGGCATTGGCATAGATGACAAAGTCCTTCTCTTCCTTCAGTTCATGAAGCAACCCTTCAGGTTGAGGCTCCCAGCCTAATACATCTATCAGGAAGCGGTTTAGTGCAGGGTAAGATTCCAGGAAAATCAAGGGATATCCTCCGCTGTATTCCAGACATTTCTGCACATCTTTCTTGAGTACAGTATCCGGTTTAATTTCAGGCAGAGGAGAAGCGGTCTCCAGCAGACCTAAAGCTCCTGGTACCCAATGTTCCTGTGAGGGAAGTTCAGAAATGGGGGCATCTTCAAAGACTGCATCCAAATGGTCATACACTTGCTGGCCCAGTGACAGCAGTTCGTTTTCCATGGGAGAAATCAAGGCAGCTTCTTCTTCCTGCCCAGTGCAGCTAGTCCACAGCAGATAGGAAATATCTTCTGTATTGATTTCATCGGACAGGTAGTTTTCGGTGAGTGCATAGAAAGGAATCCGTTGTCCATATAATGACTGGCAGGTCTCTGTAAAAAAGACCCATCCTCCTTTTTGTGCAATGACGTCATGTAGATAAGCAGTGATTTCCAAAGCTGCTTCTTGAGGAGGGAAAAAACTGTGCTTCATGAACCATTCATTGGCTTGTAAAGTATGCAGCAGTTCTGTGGCCAAGTTTAGATACCAGGCATCGCTGCTGGTGCTGCGTCTACGTCCCAGTGTCTGCAGCCAATCATTCATATATAGTTTCTTTTCTTTCATGTGGTGAGTCTGGATAAGTATGATTACATTCGTTTAAAGGACTGCTTAATGACTTGCTGTACGGTAGCAGTAGGGTCTTCTTTAAGAACGGCTATGACAGCTTTTTGAGATACAGCTTGGGCAAATCCCAAAGCAGTCAGGGCTGCAATGGCTTCATCCTGTACTTCCGAGTTGGCAGTTGTCAGGAGAGAGGCTATATTCCCTTCAGTTCCGGTAGTGGCGGCCATATCCACTTTGATTTTATCTTTTAAATCCACAATAACGCGTTGGGCAGTCTTTAGGCCGATCCCTTTCACAGCCTTCAGCATAGTGGCATTTTCCGTACTGATTACGTTTATCAGTTCGGCTGGCGAAAGGGCTGAAAGAATCATTCGAGCTGTATTGCCGCCGATACCTGATACAGAGATAAGCAGCAGGAACAGTTCGCGTTCCTGTTTGGTGGCAAATCCATACAGTACATAAGCATCTTCGCGGATGGCTTCATAGATATAGAGTTTGCATTCTTTTTTGCCTTGGATGGCACTATATGTGTTGAGTGATATGTTGGCCAGATAGCCCACTCCCTGACAGTCAACGACAACATTTGCCGGAGACAGTTCGGCTATTTCGCCTCGCAGATATTCTATCATGATGGTCTTGATATTTAGTTTGTGTGCGAATGTAAGCATAATATTTGACTTTTACTCCCTAAAAAAACGAAAAATAAGAATATTCGTATTAGGTCTGTATCGAATATTTTGATTAAAATGATTACTTTTGTGGCGATAATATAGAAAGATGATTCATAAAAACGATAAAAGAATGAAAAAAGTAAGAGCTGCCATCGTGGGTTATGGCAATATTGGCCGTTATGTAGTAGAGGCTTTGCAGGTTGCTCCTGATTTTGAAATTGCAGGTGTTGTGCGTCGTGCCGGTGCAGAAAACTGTCCGGCTGAGTTGACGGCTTATCCAGTGGTAAAGAGTGTAAAAGAACTTTCTGATGTAGATGTTGCCATCTTATGTACTCCTACCCGCAAGGTAGAAGAGTATGCCAAAGAAATATTGGCTTTGGGCATTCATACAGTAGATAGTTTTGATATTCATACCGGTATTGTAGACTTGCGTCGTTCTTTGCACGCGGTGGCTAAGGAGCACGGGGCTGTTTCAGTAATTTCAGCCGGTTGGGATCCGGGCAGTGATTCTGTAGTGCGCACATTGCTCGAAGCTATTGCTCCCAAGGGCATTACTTATACAAATTTTGGTCCGGGTATGAGTATGGGACATACTGTAGCTGTTAAGGCCATAGAAGGAGTCAAAGCTGCGCTTTCTATGACAATTCCTACCGGTACCGGCATACATCGCCGCATGGTGTACATTGAATTGATGGAGGGATATGATTTTGATCAGGTAGCTGCTGCGATTAAGGCCGATCCTTACTTTGTGCATGATGAAACCCATGTGAAGCAGGTGCCTTGTGTAGATGCCTTGTTGGATATGGGACACGGAGTTAATCTGACTCGCAAAGGGGTTTCTGGTAAAACACAGAATCAGCTTTTTGAATTTAATATGCGCATCAACAATCCGGCCTTGACTGCTCAAGTGCTTGTTTGTGCAGCTCGTGCCACGATGTGTCAGCAACCCGGATGTTATACGATGATTGAGATTCCGGTCATTGACTTGCTGCCGGGCGACCGTGAAGACTGGATTGCTCATCTGGTATAACATGGGACTGTCAACACTTCTGATACAGGGGAGTGGGGGAAACAGTGCTCATGATATTTTATTGTATTAATAACTATATAAAAAGGGTCGTATCCATGATACGACCCTTTTTATATAGTACTATCGGAATAAAGCGTTTCCGGTGAGGATGGTTCATCTTATGAATAGCTATCTCTTAGAACAGATATCGCAGGATATCGTTGAAGTTGGCCCAAATCATCAGCGCAAGCAGCAAGAACATACCTACCATCTGAGCGCGTTCCATAAAGGCATCGCTCGGTTTGCGGCGGGCAATGATTTCATAAAGCAGGAAGAGTACATGTCCACCATCCAGGGCAGGAATAGGCAAGATGTTCATAAAGGCCAGGATGATGCTCAGGAAGGCAGTCATATACCAGAACTGATGCCAGTCCCAGCTAGCCGGGAAAATACTTCCGATGGCGCCGAAGCCACCTAACTGTTTAGCTCCTTCTTTCGAAAATAAATACTTCATTTGGCCTACATACCCCTTCAAGGTGTTGACTCCTAGGGTGATTCCTGCCGGAATAGCACTGATCAGGGTGTAATTTTTCTTGATGACCGGCATCAGTTTATCAGTGCGCAGAACAGGCGCTACTCCTATGTTGAAAGCAGAGTCAGTAGTCAGGCTGATCTCATGGCTCACACCCTGGCGTACATACGTTAGAGTGATATCATGTGAAGCAGTATCTGCCTTGGCACGATTTAGCATCTCTTCTTTAAAATCCAGGTAAGCGATATTCTGTCCGTTGAGTTGTGTAATGCTGTCACCTACCTGTAAACCTGCTAAAGCAGCCGGTTTGTCGGGCATGATGCTATCGATAACAAATGGAAAGCGGAAGTCTGCAAAACGTGCGCTGTCGGCCAATAAACGATCCATCATGTTTTCAGGGATGTAGATTGATGTTTCCTGGCCATTGCGGAGCACGCTGACCTGTCGGGCATCTACCACAGCTGTCAGCAGGTCGCCCCCCATTCTTTCAAAGGGTACTCCATCGGCTGAAAGCAAGATGTCTCCATCGCGGAAACCTACAGCCTTGGCGGTTTCGTTGAAATCCATACCCAGTGGTGCTTTCTGTACCGGAACATAAGAATCTCCCCAAGTAAAGAGAATCATGGAGTAGATAAAGAGAGCCAGCAGGAAGTTAAATACCACTCCGCCTACCATGATGAGCAAGCGTTGCCATGCAGGTTTGGCACGGAATTCCCAAGGTTGCATGGGCTGTTTCATCTGGTCTGTATCCATTGATTCATCAATCATACCTGAAATCTTGACATATCCGCCCAAAGGCAGCCAACCAATGCCATATTCCGTATCACTGTTTTTAGGCTTGAACTTAAAAAGGGTAAACCAGGGGTCAAAGAACAAGCAGAATTTTTCTACCCGTGTCTTGAAAAGGCGGGCGAAAAGAAAGTGTCCCCCCTCGTGAATAATTACGAGCAACGAGAGGCTCATCACGAGCTGCAGGGCACGAATTAAAAATGTTTCCATTTACTTTCTAACTTTAACTATATTTTACTTTGATTATTTACTGATCAGTTCGCGTGCTATCCGGCGTGCTTCTGTATCCGTTGCCACATAATCCTCATAGGAAGGTTTACGGATGAACGGTACTTTTTCCATGGTTTTTTCAATGACATCACTCATGCCCAGGAAAGAGATTTCATCATGTAAGAATGCTGCCACTACCACCTCGTTGGCTGCATTGACAATGCAGGGCATGTTTCCAGCTCGGTGTAGGGCTTCGTATGCCAAGGCCAGATTACGGAAACGCCGGGTATCGGGCTGTTCGAATGTAAGTTCGGTGCATTGGGCAAAATCCAGGCGGGGGAATGAAGCTTTCAGTCTGCGCGGATAAGAGAATGCATACTGGATAGGCAGACGCATGTCCGGCATGCCTAGTTGTGCTTTGACAGCTCCATCTTCAAACTGAACCATCGAGTGGACAATCGATTGCGGGTGTACCACCACTTCAATCTGTTCCGGTCGTACGCCAAAAAGCCACTTGGCTTCTATCACTTCAAAACCTTTGTTCATCATAGAGGCAGAATCAATTGTGATTTTGGCACCCATATCCCAATTGGGATGCTTCAGAGCCTGCTCCTTGGTGACCTGTGTCAGTTGCTCCTGACTGTATGTGCGGAAGGGACCTCCCGATGCAGTGAGGATTATTTTTTCGATGGAGTTGTCACCTTCGCCCGCCAGACATTGAAATACAGCCGAGTGTTCAGAGTCGACAGGCAAGATAGGAGTGCCGTTCAGATGTGCCAAGTCGTTGATCAACTCTCCGGCCACCACCAGGGTTTCTTTATTGGCTAGGGCAATGGCCTTGCGTGCCCGTATGGCATTCATGGTAGGTTTGAGTCCGGCATAGCCTACCATAGCCGTCAGTACCATGTCAATAGGTTTTTCGGCTACAATTTGGCAGAGAGCTTCCTCACCGGCATACACTTTGATAGGAAGGTCTGCCAGTGCTTCTTTTAATCGGGTATAGTGAGCTTCATTGGCTATCACCACCGCTTCGGGCACAAACTTACGCGCTTGTGCTATGAGTTCATCTACCCGGTTATTGGCAGTAATGACATATGCCTCGTATTGATCTGGGTGTTCTTCAATCACCTGCAAGGCTTGTGTGCCGATAGAACCGGTAGATCCTAATATAGCTATTTGTTTTTTCATCTCTTTTTTCTTTTAAAATACAATATAGAGTTCCGGATTGACAGCTTTTCCTTTGTGCCAAAGTTCAAAGTGCAGGTGAGGTCCTTTATTGACCAAGTCGTTATTACCTACCAATGCTATAGCCTCTCCTCCTTTTACTGTCTCTCCCATTTTTTTCAATAAGGACCCGCAGTTTTTATACACAGATAAAAAGTTTTGGTTATGCTGAACCATGATCAGATAACCAGTTTCAGCAGTATATGTGCTTAAGATGACAGTTCCGTCCAGTACAGCCAATACACTTTCGCCGGCATTGGCTGCAATATCTGTTCCGAAATGATTCTTGTCAGCCTGGAAAGGAGCAGAAATTATTCCTCGGGTAGGGCGGAAAAAAATCAGTCCGTCTGCCTCTGTGCGTGCTGTGATATTGGTCAGATTATACTTTTCAGTTTCTTCATACTGTTTTCGGAATTCTTCTTCCCGTTGGGTTCGCTCCATCAAGGAGTCATTTCGTAAAATGGTCAGAGAATCCATGGAGTGCACTGTGTCCGTTTTCACCTTTCCGTGGAAAATGTCCTGTATGTTCATGATGTACATGTTCTGTCGTTCCACCAGTTGCTTGAGGGAATCAGCTCTTAGGGCATTTTCTACTACCTGTGCTCTGATTTCGCTGTTCATGTAACCTGGAAGGTAATTTCGCAGCGGGGTAAAGCTTACGATGAGTGCCGAGATGGCAAAAAGTAGGGTGAGTACCGTCAGTAATACTGAGATACCGTTCAGTTTGGATACATGCAAGTCTACCACTTCTTCAAGAGTATTCTCGTTGATAATGGTCAGTTTATACTTGAACTTGATGTCTTTCCAAATGGCTATTTTTCTTCTTTTTCTTCTCATCTGTTTACTCTTCATGACAGGGGGCGTTATTTGTTTTTAAGCAGATTACATATCCAGGAGTCCTTCGGGTAATTCCATCGTGATGACTTTATGTTTGGTATCTATGTCTATTATAAAATCATCTTGTGCCGGAATAAGCTTTTCTCCGTCTTGACTTTCCACTACAAAGAGAGTATTAAGGGTAGCCGTATCTACATCTGCTATTTCCCCGATATGGCCATGGTGAACTTCCTCAATGCGGAAGCCTATGAAGAAATTCAGTGATACATCTTCTAAATTAGCTTCTTCTGCATGTTTTTTGGGAAAGTACACGTCGACGTTTGTAAAAATACGGGCCTTTTCTGCGCTGTCTATACCCTCCAGTTTCATGAGTGCCGTAGTGTCTGAGCGGAAGCGGTATTCTTCAATAAAGAAGGGAACCAGAATTCCGTCCATGGGGCAGATGATGTATTCAGCTTCCACGCGGTCAAAAATGTCATCAGTAAAGGTAAACTGAAGCTCTCCGTGGATGCCATGAGGCTTGTTGAATACTCCTATTTTATATACTTCGTTGTTTCTAATCATTTTATATTTAATTCAAATCTGTCAGATTCTGGTAATTCTGGCGCCTAGTGCATTAAGTCGGCCTTCAATGTTCTGATAACCACGATCTATCTGTTCGATATTGTGGATGCGGCTGATACCATCCGCACTCATGGCTGCAATCAGCAGAGCAATACCGGCACGGATGTCGGGGGATGTCATATTGCCGCCGCGCAACTTAAATCCGTGGTCATGGCCGATTACAACCGCGCGGTGCGGGTCACAGAGAATAATTTGCGCCCCCATGTCAATCAGTTTGTCTACAAAGAAAAGCCGGCTCTCAAACATCTTTTGGTGGATGAGTACACTGCCTTTGGCCTGAGTTGCCACCACCAGCATGACGCTCAGCAAATCAGGGGTCAGTCCCGGCCAGGTAGCATCTGCAATGGTCATGATAGAACCGTCTATGAATGATTCTATCTGATAGCTTTCTTGTGCTGGTATAAAAATGTCATCTCCCCGTTGTTCCAGTTTGACACCCAGTCGCTTAAAGCTATCCGGTATAATCCCCAGATTCTGGTAAGATACATTTTTAATGGTCAATTCACTTTGAGTCATAGCTGCCATACCGATAAAACTGCCAACTTCAATCATGTCAGGCAATACGGTATGTTCAGTACCGTGTAATTCTTCCACTCCTTCTATGGTGAGTAGGTTTGAAGCAATGCCTTTGATATTGGCTCCCATGCGGTTTAGCATGCGGCAGAGTTGCTGTACATAAGGTTCGCAGGCCGCATTGTAAATCACCGTTTTTCCTTTGGCCATGACAGCAGCCATGATTATATTTGCTGTGCCCGTTACAGAAGCTTCATCAAGCAGCATATAGCTTCCTGTCAGTTCGCGCGCAGTGATTTCGAAAACCTCCCGTTCTGCATTGTATTTAAAGTCAGCTCCCAGATTTTGGATACCTATGAAGTGGGTATCCAATCTTCGGCGTCCTATTTTGTCACCTCCAGGTTTGGAAATCATTGCTTTTCCAAATCGGGCTACCATCGGCCCTACCAGCATCACAGAGCCTCTAAGAGCTGAACATTTTTTCAGGAAGTCATCACTCTCGAGATAGGCCATGTCTACATTCTTTGCTTCGAAACTGTAGGAATCAATACCGAGTTTAGCCACCTCTACTCCCATTTCACGCATCAGTTGGATGAGGTTGTTTACATCCAAAATATCGGGTATGTTGTTGACTACCACCTTTTCAGAGGTGAGTAGAGTAGCGCAGATAATCTGCAGCACTTCATTTTTAGCTCCTTGGGGGTAGATGTCACCTTGTAGCCGGTGTCCTCCTTCGATTACAAATGATGCCATATCTTTTTGAGTTTATATTGGGTGGTTAAAACTTCCGTTTATTGTTATTCGTATTGTTGTTGTTTCGGTTGTTCCGATTGTTTTTATTAGCGTTCTGCTGTACCTTAGGACGGTAGTTCTGCTCGATGCGGGCATTCATTAGCTGCAGCAGTTCATCGGTAAGATGCAGTTTCCCTTCCGAAAGTTCTTCCAGGTCCTGAGCTATTTTTCGGTCATCTACAGTATCCTTGTTCCAAGACATATAGTCTTTTTTCATGTGGTTGCAGATAAGTGCTATCAGGTTTTGTTTTTCATCCCCTTCTTCAAATTCGCAGGCTTTTTTTATAAGCACCTGTAATGTGCGGCCATAGTGGCGGTATAAAATATGTCCGCTGGGATAAGGTATGTATTCCGGCTTTTCGTCGAGGTTAGCTTTCGGAATGATTTCGTAAGGATAATCAATATCGAGCTGAAAGTTCGACATAATAGCTAGGTGGTCCCAAAGTTTATGTTTGAAATCAGGTACATCACGCAGATGTGGGAACATGTTTCCCATGATGTTGATAATCGTATTGGCGCAGCGTTGGCGCTCTTCGCGATTTTCAATGGTCAATGCGTGATCTACCATGTTTTGGATGCTGCGTCCGTATTCTGGCAGCGGCATTCGTTTCTGTTGAGTATTATATTGCATTCTTTATTAGTGTAAAATATTTTAAAGTTGGGTCACTGTCCGGGGTTCTTCTGGGAGAACTCCTTTCTTTCTTAAATCAGTTTTTTAGGTTGACTGGCTACGAACTCTTTCAGGTAGAAAGGTTCAAAATATGCCACATCTTTAAAGTCGCCCTTCGCCATGGCTTTTTCTGCTAGCGGGAACATCATGCTGGCTAGCGGATGGATATTGTCAATGAAATGTGCATTGGGATGTTTGATTGTATCCTTGCACTTGGCAGCTCCATCGCCAAAGAAATATACAGGATGTTCATTCAGGAATTCTTCGTACGAGTGTTCGTCTACGATGTCGGCAGAGATTTCTCGTACAGTATGTAAAGCCCGGTTGTAGATAGCGGCATAGACTTCCATACGGCGGGCATCAATCATGGGGCACAGCAAGGCATCCTCCGGAAGTTCGTCGTGATAGAGTAATACCGGCACGCATTGCACTTCCAGGGTGGGGAGGGCTATGAGGGGCAAGTTTCGTCCATAACATACGCCTTTCGCCATAGAGACACCGATGCGGAGTCCTGTATAAGAACCAGGACCGCAACTCACTGCTACCGCATCAAGCGGGATGGCATGGCTATCTGCAAACGATAGCGCTTCATCTACAAATACTCCTAAAAGCACGGCGTGTTGGGGACCGTTTAAATCTTCCTTCTTAAATAGGTTCTGTCCATCCTGGCTTATAGCTACAGAACAGACGGAAGTTGAGGTTTCAATATGCAAGATACATGACATATGCTTCTAACTTGTTTTGATTTTGCAGACAAAAGTACATTATTATTTTCAGTATTTAAAAAGATTCTCGTACTTTTGCGAAAAAGTTAAGAAGCATTATGATACAATCAATGACGGGCTACGGCAAAGCAACAGTCGAATTGCCCGATAAAAAGATCAATGTAGAGATAAAATCTCTCAACAGCAAGTCTATGGATTTATCCACTCGCATTGCTCCTATATATCGTGAAAAGGAAATGGAAATCCGGAATGAAGTATCCAAAACTCTGGAGCGGGGTAAGGTGGATCTCAGTCTGTGGGTGGAAAAGAAAGATACGGAACAGTTGGCTACGCCTATTAATCAAGAACTGGTAGCTACCTACTATCAGCATATCAAGGAAATATCTGTTGCTACAGGTATTCCCGAACCGGAAGACTGGTTTTCTACTCTCTTGCGCATGCCTGATGTTATGACAAAGACCGAGGTGCAGGAACTTTCTGAGGAGGAGTGGCAGGCCGCACACCAGGCCGTGGTTGAGGCCGTGGCTCATCTGGTAGATTTCCGTAAGCAGGAAGGGGTGGCGCTTGAACAGAAATTTCGTGAGAAAATTTCTAACATCCGTTCTTTGCTGGCTACCGTGGAACCTTATGAAAAAGAACGGGTTGCCAAGATTAAGGACCGGATCGTAGAAGCGCTTGAAAAAACAATTTCTGTAGATTATGACAAGAATCGCCTGGAACAGGAGTTGATTTATTATATTGAGAAGCTGGATGTGAATGAAGAAAAGCAGCGCCTGGCCAATCATTTGAATTATTTTATAACCACCCTTGAAGGCGGTAGCGGACAAGGAAAGAAACTGGGCTTTATCGCTCAGGAGATGGGACGAGAAATCAATACGTTGGGTAGCAAATCTAATCATGCTGAACTTCAGAAGATTGTGGTGCAGATGAAAGATGAGTTGGAGCAGATTAAGGAACAGGTGCTGAACGTGATGTAATTTTGTTGAATCTTTTAATGCTTATTGATAGTGGGAAAACTTATTATTTTTTCGGCACCATCTGGTTCTGGTAAATCGACGATTATCAATTATTTGTTGACGCAGAATCTAAATCTGGCCTTTTCTATATCTGCCACTAGTCGTCCGCCTCGCGGTAGTGAACAGAATGGTGTGGAGTATTTCTTTTTGACTCCGGAAGAATTTCGCCAGCGTATTGCGCAAGGTGATTTTCTGGAGTACGAGGAAGTGTATCAGGACCGTTTCTACGGTACGCTGAAAGAACAGGTTGAAAAACAGTTGGCTGCCGGACAGAATGTGGTGTTTGATGTGGATGTAGTCGGGGGGTGTAATATCAAGGAGTTTTATGGTGACCGTGCCTTGTCGGTTTTCGTTCAGCCTCCTTCTGTAGAAGAACTGCGCAAGCGTCTTGAAGGACGCGGCACCGATGCTCCTGAGGTAATCGAAAGCCGTATCGCCAAGGCCGAATATGAATTGAGTTTTGCGCCTAAGTTTGATAAGGTCATTGTCAATGATGATTTAGAAACCGCAAAAAAAGAGGCTTTAGAAGTACTCAGCCGTTTTTTGAAAGATTAAAGAATAGTCTGTATGTCTTCTGATAAAAAACCTGTAGACAAAAGACCTGCATTCCGCACTGATTTTCCGCGTTTTACCCGGACGCTTCTGTATATCAATTTACTGGGATTGGTGCTTGGACTTATTGTGCTGGTGCAGGATCTTTGGGAAGGGCAGAGGGTGGAAGCGTTAAAAAGGCTGCCCCTTCTGCTCGTATTTATGGCGAATGCTTGGATGAACAGACAAGCGCTTAAAAATAAAAAACATTCGTGAAATCAAAGTAATCGTGGAAATAGGAATCTTTAGTGGATCGTTTAATCCCATCCATATCGGTCATCTGGCGTTGGCTAACTACCTTTGTGAATATGAAGGTTTGGATGAACTGTGGTTTATGGTCAGTCCTCATAACCCATTAAAAGAAAAAGGAGAGTTGATGGAAGATGCTTTTCGGCTCAAGTTGGTGGAATTGGCCATTCAGGGATACCCCAAGTTTCATGCCAGTGATTTTGAGTTTCATCTTCCCCAGCCGTCTTACACGGTTCATACTCTGGAGAAATTGTGTGAAGCTTATCCGCAGCATCGTTTCTATCTGATTATCGGGTCGGACAATTGGGCTTCGTTTCATCGCTGGCGTGAGTGGGAACGTATTCTCGATGAAAATCATCTGCTTATTTATCCCCGTCCTGGATACCCTGTAGATAAGGCTGTCTTGCCGGCAAACGTAAGGCTGGTGGAATGCCCGGTTTTTGAAATCAGCTCTACTTTTGTCCGTCAATCCTTTCAACAAGGAAAGGATGTCCGTTATTTCTTGCATCCGGAAGTATATCGTGAGTTGTGTGCTCACAGCTGACAGACTTCATTGTCTGGATAGGGAGAAAATGTTATATTGGGTGTGATGTTTAAATCGGTTTTTCAGGGCTGATAATCCATGGATTTTACAGAATTATTCCATGGATTGCTGTTGCTAAAGTACAGCTATAAATTTCTGTAGCTGTACTTTAGGTAACAAAAGCTGTAGTTTTTTTCTGAAAAAATGCAGTTTTGTGGTAGGGAAACCTGTAGCTTACTTTTTCACATGTATCTCTCATTGTCTTTTATGGCTCTCAATCTTTCACCCTTCACCATTCACCCGCTGATTATCAGTGCGAAAGAGGTGAACCCTTCACTCGCTGAATGTCATCGGTAGGGTAGACGGATGCCCGGTTCGCTACCTTTCATCTGATAGTCTATTAGGTATGGTTGTCGCGCGCGTGAAATAAATAATGTATCTGTTATTTCATCCTGTAGAATTGGCTTGAAAAAATATGTTTTGAAACACATCTGTAACACAATGCTTTAGGGTGAACCTTCAAAAAAATACAGAAAAA
>Escalade_p1__coassemble_406_pt1 | contig 45539 bp, 36 predicted proteins | sample Escalade_p1__metabat2_low_PE_015 | metagenome-assembled genome bin Escalade_p1
GAGACTCATTTCTGAATCCCGTATTTCCATTTACACAAAATATTTTATAGTGCCAGGTGATTTTACACCCATTATACAACTAATAATCAATACTATACATTTTTCAAAAAAAAGCCAGAAACTGCCAATTATTGCTGTTTACACCCCACCACTATAAATTTTACACCCCTGACAGATGTGTGTTAAGCATCTATATCAGGGGTGCATTTTTCTTATAATTTACCTTTTTCGTATCGTTTAAAAGCATTACGCACGATGTTCTTATCTTGCAATCCTAAATGCTTGGCAATGGTTCCATACCCTATTTGTTTACCGTCATCACCTATCGTTCCATGCAGAGGATACCAGTATGCGATTTCCTCCAGAGTAAGCTTTCGTTTCTTTTGTTCTGGACGTTTGGAATGCAGTTCAGTATCTGTAATGCTTGCTGAGTCCATTTTGTAGTCAGTAACGAATTTAGACAAATATCTTTCCATGCAATAGTCTGCGATGTATAAGGCTAATTGCTTGACGCTTTTTCTAGCCAGCCTCTGTTTTGCATCAGGTTCACCAGCAAGCATGTGCAAAACGATGGCATTATGAAAAGCTACTGCTGCAATACCGTATCTGATTTCATTTCTCATTTCCACTTGCTCTTTCAGGTAAATTTGGTATTGCGTCTTTATCCAGCTTTCTAAAGCTTCGGCTACATAATCTAAGTCCACCACATAGTCATCACAAGGTATATCGCCTTTGACAGAATCATGATGAAAACAGTACTTATTCCTCCAGTCATCAATCTTATCACGCAAGGCTTCCAGTTCATCCCCTTCTGGGAACTGTATTTTCTCACTGTATGCACCAGGTTCATTCAGGGATTACTGTAAAACAGAATCGGCGTGCAGAACCTTCGCTCACTTCTTTCGGATTAAAAGCGTTATTAACGGCTTGGGGGGTACCAGTAAGTGTGCAGTTCAGAAAAACAGGATAACGACCCTGTGTAGATTTCCTGCCTTTGTTGAACTGCTCTATGTATTCATTATCAAAAGCCTTTCTAAGCTCAATAAAACCAATCCCCCGTCCGCTACGAGAAACTTCCAGCAGTCGGGATAATTCTGTTTCTATTGCATATAAGTGGACTTGACGATTGTCTGCCAGCATGTCTATAAGCTTGGATTTTGTAATAGTAATGCCAACGGTCTGTACTATCTTTCCCTGTATGTCTTTCCCTGTCTTTACCCTGTCTTGCTCAATGATGCGATGAAACAGTTTCTTATAGACAGCATCAAACCTACTCTTGCCACTGCCTTGTTTGCCCTCAACGATAGTCAACAGGTTTGGAGCATGAAGATCGCCATTATACTTGGCACGTACCTTTGAAAAGCACAATCCCCCAGTCATAGTAAGAAGGTGTAGCAGCATAGTATCTTTAAAATCCTTCGGGCAACCATCCAACAGTTGTTTCAATAACGGAATATGCTCATATCCCGGCATTGCAACAAGCGAATGGAAGTTATTTATCCAGCAGCTTAGTGATGGCTCATGTTGATTTTGTTCGGCAGTTGTGGAACTCCTGATGCCATACAACTCTAACATCCCTTTTTTAAGCCTGAGCTTTTCATCTGTTTCTGCACGTATAATCCTAATTTTATTGTCATATTCGTTATCTACAATATCCTTAGTGTTTTTGGCGTGATTATCATCTTCTGCCTGTTTTAATTTACTGTTTACTTTCTGTTTTTCAATATCTTTTTTTGTTCCGTATTTCTTCTTCAAGCAGTATACTACTACACCTACAGCACCTACTACAATACAACATCCCAGAGCACCTCCCTTAGATGAACTTTTAACTATTATTTTTGGGATAATCATAATAACAGAAATTTTAGATTATTATCTACTACTATTTTAGTCTCATTCTGGCTCCAGTCAATCTGTAGAGCAACACAGCTGATCGTTTTGTTACCGATGCAAGCACCTGACCCTGATATAAAGTGAGTACATGCTTGTTCAGCTTTAAGTACTTTTTGTTTCATAATTTCCTATTAAACTTGTTTTTCTTATTGCTCACACGCAGGATTTCCAATACCTTATAAGTATCGAAAATTACGGTTTTGCCATTCTGAAAGGTCGCATCATCAAGTAGTCCGTCCGCTTTCATCCTGCTTACCGTACTTACAGAAATACCCAACAGGCTTGCTATACCCTTGATGCCTGTTACAAATGGCTGTAAATTAGGATAATCATTCGGTAGCGAGTGGAACTTATCCTCCTTTACTTCACTTTCTGTCACTTGGCGCAGTAATTCTAACAATTCTGCACCGTTCATTGAAAAAACCGCCTTCGAAAGAAGTGCTTCATCTTTTTTATTTTCCATAAAGTAAAATTTTTTATGGCACAAAGTTGCGTGTTATTTTCGGGAATAGCAGTAGAGGGGAATGATACAGGAATGACTATCTGTATGGGGAATAAAAAAGCCACCTGAAAATCAATTGTGTATGATTTACCAGGGGGCTAAATTAGGAATATCAGAGGAATAAAATAGGAATGGGGTAAGAATCAATATTGTGGTGTAAAGTCATTCCCCTATTATTATTTCATGAGCACATTTAAATAAGACATTTCTTTTTTAGATAACATCTGTTTGGCTTTTTCTCTTGACTTACTTTGGTTATAATCATTTCCTTCTACCAGACTGCTATCGATATTGAAAATGTTGGCTATATACATGACAAAATCTTTATTGAATTCTTTATCCGCCCAATTGAAATACTTGGAATCAAATAAAACTGAAGCAAAACCATATACTGAATACCGGTCTTTTAAGCGACATGCAGCAGTAATAACTGTTGATAAATGATTGTTTCTAAATGAAGCTCCAGCTTCATTTACGTCTTCTCCATTCATATAACGGCAATATTTTTTCAGGCTATTGAATATAGTTTCTCCTGAATTATTATTTGATTCAGAGTTTTTGGGCAGAGGGCATAAATTCGGGTCTGGTAATTTGCTACCGTCTGCAATATCGCTTCCAGCCAATTCATAATCAATCACACCTAGCTCATTCAAATTGATAATTTTCTCATAAAAAGGAAATGGTAAGGATAATGAGTTACCTGTTTCTTTGCGCCACCATTCATATTCGTACTGGATTAAAGCTGCATAATCATCTTTCCTGAATGTAGAAAACATTGCTTGGGCAATTTCATGAGAAACTGAATTTGACATCAAAATAAATCCCAGGTTTACAATATATTGTGGATTCTTATAGATACAGAAGTAAAATAAAAAAATAACATCCGTAAACATATAAGGAAAATTTCTTAAAAAATTTTCATATTCCAGATCGGGATCATCAATCCTTATCAGATGATAAATATTAGTTTTGAACAAAAGCAACGGCAGTATATAGTCGATTATAAATTCTTCATTAATTGTATCTTTATCAAATAAGGATTTGAAATTAAAATACATAGATGTAATACGTTCATCACATATTGAAGAATAATTTTCACCTAACTTTTTTATAAATTTACAGAGTTCTAGTACATCTTCATTTTTATATTCTTTGCTTAGTTCAATTATACCAATTCCCATATAGCAGACTAGTCCCCACACACAAATATTGCTAAATTTGTCATTCCCCAAGGTTGAGTATAATTCTTGATTTAGATCAACAATTGAATTTATAAAGTCATCTATATCGTCAATGTTCGCTATATCATTTACCCTTGAAATTATTTCCTTCGGATTTTCTACACCTAAGTTTTGCAACATATATTCAGGAACAGCGTGGTATTTAAGAGCAGATTGTATTCCCCAAAAAAGAATAAATGGGTTGTATTCACTGAGTCAGGATTTGGAGGTAGGCTTCCAATATTATCTGACTCATCATTTTCCTCATGCTTAAGTGTACGTACAAGCATTTTCTTTAATTTGTCCGCTGAATTATGAGGATATGTACTTTTATCCAATAAATTTGCAGTTTCCATAATCTTTATCATGAAAACTTCACCAACATGAGTGATTGGTGGAATCGGTTGAGCACTTTCATTTTTGTTATTCTCCTCCTCTTTAAAGAGATCTTCAACTAAATGCTTTGCAAATTCTTTATATTCTGAGTCTGTCATACTAATATTTTTTTATAAACAATATCTGATTATACTTCAAATACCGCCTTAAAATTAGCAAATTTATTTCAGACTACACTTTTCACATAATCAAAAATCTGCCTTAATTGTGTTTCGTTCATTTTATCCAGCTTTTCTATAATCCCCGATTTATATTGGTGAGTATTCCATTTATCCATCTGCATCTTTTGAGTTTCAATTCAGTAGTGGTTGGTACAGCTGATTCAAGGCCGTATGCAGCAAACACCTCTTCAATGCAAGTGATAAAGTTTCGAATTGCATTGTTTATTTCACGCGCGTAAACAATTTTTCCACCGATTCTATATCGACATAGAATTGAACTTCAAATGTACTATAAGACTAAACTATATACAAGAAATAGCTCTACTAAAAAATATTCAACGACTTCTTTTTGTAATACGAACAGAAAACACTATCTTTGTTATATCAACAAACGTTTTATGAAGCTTATAGAAACTAACATACAGGCTATTATCGCTTTGTGTAAGAAGCACAAGGTGAACAAGTTGTTTGTATTCGGTTCTATCCTTACCAATAGATTCAATGATGACAGCGATGTGGACTTGGTAGTTGATTTCAAAAAAGCAGAAGTGGAAGACTACTTTGATAACTACTTCGATTTTAAATATTCATTAGAGGATTTATTCGGAAGAGAGGTTGATTTATTAGAAGAGCAAACCATAAAGAATCCATATTTGAAAAAAAATGTGGATGCAACAAAAGCATTGATATATGGATGAATTAACCAAAAAGCATTTGCAGGATATACTGACAGCCATTGAAGAAATAGAAAGCTTCTTTGGCAGTGAACCAAAGTTATACGATGATTTCTATAGTAATCTATGCCTTAGACGTGCAGTAGAAAGAAATATTGAAATCATAGGAGAAGCCATGAACAGGATTCTGAAAACCGACAGAAATATAGCCATCACAAATTCACGCAAGATTGTAGATGCAAGAAATTACATCATACATGGCTATGACAGTTTATCTGTAGATATACTTTGGAGTATGGTTATTAATCATTTACCTAAGCTAAAGAATGAAGTCATTGCATTACTAAATTCATAAGGTTTGCGACTTATTCACGACCACTTCATAAAATAATAGCAAATTAATAAACAAAATAGTTCTTTAAAATTTTGAGAAATCTATCTGTAACCCAACTATTTATACAAAGAATAGTAAAGGACTACAGGGATAAAAGTAGTAGCTTCTTACGGTATGACTGACACTATGGGCCGTATGCACTCTGACGCTCAGTTCGCTGGTTCTTCATCAGTTCCTGCTCACGTAGAAATGATGGGCTTCCTGGGTATCGGTAACAACCCGATGGTAGGATGTACAGTGGCTTGTGCTGTTGACGTAGCTACTGCTTTGAGCAAGTAATTTAATAAATTGCTAATATATAAATCCCTGTAGCCATCTTGGTTATGGGGATTTTTATTTAAAACAATTTCATCGTATGCTCCGAATCACTCTTATTTTATTATTATCCCTACTGCTTCCTGATATTTATATTTACTTGACTTACGTCGTTCACCGCACAAAAAACTTTGGATGGAGGGCGATTTATTGGTTGCCAAGCTTCTTGCTGACTGCCATTTATCTTTACTTTATTTATTTTACAGGAGGCAATGCGCTGGCGCATCATGCAGAAGCCATAGGCTATCTGGCGATAGCTGTCATGCTGATGGCTGTACCTAAAATAGTATTGATGCTTTGTTCACTGCTGGGTATTGCCACAAGGGGATTGGGAAGAGGGTTATCCTTGCTTATCTTCCATACTCCTTTCAAGGAACCCCGCTTTCCCTTCCGGGTACATCGCCTCCCCTTCACTGCAGCCGGCATGGTATTGGGAGGAATTAGTTTCATCAACATCCTGTTCGGCTTTATAGAGGGAATTACCCGTTTTGAAGTAAAACAGGTAACTTACACCTCGCCTGATCTGCCTGAAGCATTCGATGGATACCGCATCTTGCAACTGTCTGACATTCATATCGGAAGCTGGAAACATCAACCTGAAGCAATGCAGAAACTGGTAAAACTGGTGAATGAACAGCAGCCTGATCTCATTGCATTCACAGGCGATTTAGTCAACCAACAAAGTCATGAATTGGATGCCTTCAAAGGGGTACTGTCGAAAATGCAAGCACCCGACGGCATTTATTCGGTATTAGGCAATCACGATTACGGAACTTATTACCACTGGAACAATCCACATGAAGAAACCGAAAACATGAGATATCTGATGCAATCACAAAGTGAAATGGGATGGAAACTACTCAACAATGAACATGTCATTCTTCACCGACAAAACGACAGCATCGCCCTGATTGGTGTGGAAAATGACGGAGAGCCTCCTTTTCCACAACACGCTGATTTAGAAAATGCCATGAAAGGAACAGAATCCATGTTCAGCATTCTTCTAAGCCATAACCCTACACACTGGCGAAGAGAAGTGCTCCCCCACTCGCACATCCAGCTAATGTTGTCGGGACATACTCATGCCATGCAAATGGAACTCTTCGGACGCTCCCTCTCTGCTTTGAAATATCCGGAATGGTCTGGCTTATACAGGGAAGGTAACCGGGGGCTGTATGTAAATGTAGGAATTGGCTATGTAGGACTGCCATTCCGTTTCGGTGCCTGGCCGGAAATAACCGTCATCACGCTAAAGCGCACTAATTTACACTAATTAAGCGTTTCTGAAATATAGAACAACGAAAAAAGAAGTATATTTGCGATGGACTAAAAACACTCATTTCATGAAGATACTTTACTATATCTATCAGGTAGTCTTTGCTCTACCTGTTTTATTGGTACTCACCATACTGACTGCTCTGATAACCATCGTTGGCTCTCTCTTGGGAGGTGCTCATTTCTGGGGCTATTATCCAGGAAAAATCTGGTCTCAACTGGTTTGTCTGATCCTGCTGATACCGGTCAAAGTGAACGGAAAGGAAAAACTGGAAAAAAAGACTTCCTATGTTTTTGTACCCAACCATCAGGGGGCTTTCGACATTTTTCTGGTGTATGGTTTTTTGGGCCGGAATTTTAAATGGATGATGAAAAAAAGCCTCCGGAAAATCCCGTTTGTGGGAAAAGCGTGCGAAAGTGCCGGACATATCTTTGTAGACCGCAGCAGTCCCAGAAAGGTTTTAGCTACCATGAAACAAGCAGAAAATTCATTGAAAGGCGGAGTTTCGCTGGTAGTTTTCCCTGAAGGTGCCCGGACCTTTACCGGACATATGGGGTATTTTAAAAGAGGAGCTTTCCAACTGGCAGACGAACTCCAACTGGCAGTAGTCCCGATAACGATTGACGGTTCTTTTGAAATCCTGCCCCGAACAGGTAAATGGATTCAACGCCACCGGATGATTATGACCATCCACGAACCCATCCAACCTAAGTGCCAAGGCGCTGCCAATATCCGTGAAACCATGACAGAAGCCTATGCGGCTGTAGAAAGTGCCCTGCCTGAAGCATATAAAGGCATGGTGAAGAATGAAGATCAAGATATCATCAGCTGATTCCAGCCAATCCTTATAAAAATATCAAGGGAATGCATCTGAAATGCATTCCCTTGATATTTTTACAGGTCAATTCATCAGGTTAATTCTGCACGGTTTCCTGCAATCTTTTATGTTCTTCGATCAGTTTCATATTTTCTTTTGCCTTGGAAAGATAATCCTTCACAAAAACATGTTCCTTAAAATAAACCGGAACCACCCGCATGATTTCTTCTATTTCAGGAGTCATTACCGGATAAGGCAAGGTATTACACATCATCATAAAAACATTAGGCCCCAATACATTGTCGGCATTACCGATGATAAAACCTTTCACATACTCATTCATTTCCTTCAGCAAGTCCTCTTCCTGCTTCACCAATTTATCATGCACTTCATCCAAGTTAGCTCCGTCAAGAACCAGACGAGCTTCCTGACGCTCCAGATCCTCTAACTTTACTTCCATCGCATTACGTCGTTCTATAAACTCATACAAAGCATCGTTCAAAGGCGTGCCTTTCGCAGTTAGCTGAGCATTTGAAATGATGACTTCTACTTTTCCATCCTCTAAAATTAAAGGCATAATACTCTCATCATCCATGTAGAGGGTCACCATGCGAACAGAATCCGCCGGCCCCTTCATCGAAAAAAGACCATGTACTACCTCTGCCGAGTCAATGGAAACCCACTGACCATTGTCCTGCAGAATTTTTAAAAATAACATTTTACCATCCAGGCTAGTAATGGAAGAATTACCCTCAATCTTGTATCGCTGGCTGCAAGAAGTTAACGCAAGCACCCACAATAAAAAAACAGCATAGTTTATGTTTGCTCGAATCATGTACCCTGATATTTTATGTTTTGGGCGTCAAAGGTATTAATAATCCTTATAAACAAAGAGCAAAAAAAGGTATTTTCATTTGCTTTATGTATTTTTGCATATATCTTACATGAAAGATGAACTATAATTTTAAAAACTAAAAAGAAAAAAACGTACCATGTCTACCTATGCACCCTTTGCCAAACCGCTCTATGTAATGCTGAAACCTGTAGGTGCTGTGTGCAACCTGGCCTGCGAATATTGCTATTACCTGGAGAAAGCAAAGTTATACCAGGAAAATTCCAAGCATGTGATGAGCGAGGAATTACTGGAACGGTTCATTAAAGAATATATCAACTCGCAAACCATGCCGCAGGTATTGTTTACCTGGCATGGCGGAGAAACGCTGATGCGCCCCCTCTCTTTCTACAAAAAGGCTATGGAGCTGCAACAGAAATATGCCAATGGACGTACCATTGATAATTGCATTCAGACTAACGGCACAATGCTAACGGATGAGTGGTGTGAGTTCTTTAAGCAGAACAACTGGCTGGTTGGGGTCTCTATTGACGGACCGCAGGAATTTCACGATGAATACCGGCGTAACAAAATGGGAAAACCCTCTTTTGTCAAAGTGATGCAGGGAATCAACTTGCTGAAAAAACATGGAGTGGAATGGAACGGCATGGCGGTAGTCAATGACTTTAATGCTGATTATCCGTTGGAGTTCTATCGCTTCTTCAAAGAAATAGGCTGCCACTATATCCAGTTTGCTCCTATCGTAGAACGGATTACTCCTCATCAAGACGGACGCCATCTGGCTTCTTTGGCTGACCATGAACAAGCTACGGAACTGGCAGACTTTTCAGTATCACCCAAACAATGGGGCGACTTCCTCTGTACTTTATTCGACGAATGGATTAAAGAAGACGTAGGGACTTATTATATCCAGCTGTTTGATTCTACTCTGGCCAACTGGATGGGCGAGCAACCTGGTGTCTGCTCTATGGGAAAAACCTGCGGACATGCCGGTGTCATGGAATTTAATGGGGACGTTTATTCCTGCGACCACTTTGTGTTCCCGGAATATAAACTGGGGAATATCTACCAGCAGACACTGGTAGAAATGATGTACAGCGAACGCCAACAGCAGTTTGGCTTGATGAAACAGCAATCACTCCCTACCCAATGCAAGGAATGCGAATGGCTCTTTGCCTGCAACGGTGAATGTCCGAAGAATCGATTCGCCCGAACTGCTCAAGGTGAACCGGGTCTGAACTATCTCTGTGCCGGCTACCGTAAATTCTTCCGCCATGTGGCTCCCTACATGGATTTCATGAAGAATGAATTAATGAACCAGCGGCCTCCTGCCAATGTTATGGAACATTTAGAAGAATTAAAAAACAAACGATAATTATTCATTTAACAACTGACAGACAACATGAAAAAGTATCTTATGGCGGCAGTTGCCGCATTTTGCATCGGCTCTGCACACGCAGACGAGGGCATGTGGCTCCTCCAGCTAATGAAGCAACAGAATTCCATCGAATTAATGAAAAAGCAGGGATTGAAACTGCAAGCTGATGACCTCTACAATCCGAATGGTGTATCACTGAAAGATGCTGTGGGTATCTTCGGCCGTGGATGTACCGGTGAAATCGTTTCTCCCGAAGGACTGATTCTGACTAATCACCACTGCGGCTACGGTGCTATCCAACAACATAGCTCAGTAGAACACGACTACTTGACAAACGGTTTTTGGGCTATGAACCGTGCAGAAGAACTTCCGACTCCGGGACTGGAGTTCCGCTTTGTACATCGCATTGTGGATATCACGGACTTGGTAAACCAAAAAATCAAAGCCAAAGAAGTAGATGAAACTATCGCCATGACAAGCCCGTTCTTGAATAAACTTGCCAAAGAAGAATTTGAAAAAAGCGACTTGAAAGGAAAACCGGGCATTGAAGTCAAGGCTCTTCCTTTTTATGCCGGCAATAAATATTTCTTGTTCTACTACAAAGTATACACCGATGTACGCATGGTAGCAGCTCCCCCCTCTTCTGTAGGTAAGTTTGGCGGTGAAACAGACAACTGGATGTGGCCGCGCCATACCGGCGACTTTTCTATGTTCCGCATCTATGCTGACAAAAACGGTGAACCTGCGGCCTACTCTACAGAAAATGTGCCTCTGAAAACTCCGAAATTCCTGCCTGTCTCTCTGAAAGGACTGGAAGAAAATGATTATGCCATGATTATGGGCTTCCCTGGCAGTACAGAACGCTACTTGACTCAGAGTGAAGTAAAACAGCGCATGAACGCTACTAACCAAGCCATGATTGACATGCGTGGAGTACGCCTGGATGTACTGCGCCAGTTTATGAGCCAAAGCGATAAAATCCGTATTCAGTATGCCAGCAAATTTGCACAAAGCAGCAACTACTGGAAGAATTCTATTGGTATGAACAAAGCCATTATAGATAACAATGTGCTGGGTACAAAAGCTGAAATAGAAAAGAAATTTGCATCTTTTGCTCAAAACAAGCCTGAATATCAAGGAGTCGTAGAAAAAATCGATGCCATTGTGGCCAAGACAACTCCCATGCTCCGCCAATTGTACTATACGCATGAAGCGCTGCGCGGTGCCATTGAATTTGGCAGTGCCTACCTGGTAATGGATAACCTGAAAGAAGCATTACAGACCAAGAATGACTCATTGCTGGAAGCTTCCAAAAAACAACTGGAAGCCGCTTTTGCTCAAATTCACAACAAAGATTATGACCATGAAGTAGACCGCGCTGTAGCTAAAGCTATCCTGCCGGCATTGGCTAAAGCACTGGAAGCCGACCAGTTGCCTTCTTTCTATCAAATCATTGAAAATGATTTTAAAGGTAACTACGATGCTTATGTAGATAATATCTATGACAACTCTATCTTAGCTAACCAGGCTAATTTTGATAAGTTTATGAAAAAGCCGAGCATTAAGGCTATTGACCGTGACCCGGCTACCATCTACTCTCGCTCTAAAAATGATAAAATCAGCGAACTGGCTATTGCTATGAGTAAAGAGGATAAAGGTATCGAATTGCTGCACAAGGCCTACATCCGTGGCTTAGGCGAGATGAAATTACCGGTACCCTCTTATCCGGATGCAAACTTTACTCTCCGACTGACCTATGGTAATGTGAAATCTTATAACCCGAAAGATGGAGTTCACTATAAATATTTCACTACCACTGATGGTATCCTGGAAAAAGAAGATCCTACAAACAGTGAATTTGTGGTACCTGCCAAACTCAAAGAACTGATTCAAAACAAGGATTTTGGACGCTATGCCATGAAAAATGGTGTGATGCCGGTATGCTTCCTGACTACAAACGACATCACTGGTGGCAACTCTGGCAGCCCGGTAATTGATGGTGAAGGTCGCCTGATTGGCTGTGCTTTTGACGGTAACTGGGAATCACTGAGTGGCGATATCAATTTTGACAATAACCTACAACGCTGTATTGCATTGGATATCCGCTATGTGCTTTTCATTCTTGAAAAATTAGGCGGTTGCCAACATTTGATTAACGAAATGAAGATTGTAGAATAATTCTACTGAAAGATATGCAGATGACAGAGTCATTGGATTTTTTCAATGACTCTGTTTTTTCTTTCATTTAATTAAAGGAAATATAGTATGAGCCTGTTTTTAAAAAAAGAATGGAAAGAAGGAGTATTGGGTATATGGCACATGGACGAATCATGGGAAGAACTATGTGCATCATTGCATGACCAAAACTTAGGCCAAGAAGCAATAAGACGGTTTAAAACTACCCACCGGCGGATGGAATGGATAGCTGTACGCCGATTGATACAGGAAATTCTACCCTATCCGGTAACCATTGGATACTACCCTAACGGAAAACCTTATCTCATAGACAGCCCACTGCACATCAGCATCTCTCATACATTAGAGTATGTAGCCGTAATTCTGCACCCACAACCGGTGGGACTAGATATCGAACAATACGGGCAACGGGTACACCGCATCACTTCACGCTTTATCCGAAAAGATGAAGTGATTAATTCCTTTTCAGGTGAAGACACCTGGAGTTTATTACTGCACTGGAGTGCCAAAGAAACCATGTTTAAATACCTCGATATGGAAAATGTTGATTTTATAAATCAACTTCATGTATTTCCGTTTACCCCACAGACTGAAGGAAGTTTCTCTGCACAAGAAACAAAAACAGAGCAAAAACGGATATTCAATATCCAGTATCTGCTCTGCAAAGATTTTGTTCTGACCTATACTATCTGATAGAAGAAGTAGCTACTTAATCATGAATTTTACCTTCAGAATACGACGGTTATCCATCTCCAGCACCTCGAACTCGTAGTTCTGATATACAACCTTCTCATGCAATGTAGGGAATTCACCCTTCAATTCAAGCAATAATCCCGCTACCGTATCAGCATCTCCTGTAACGGCATCAAACTCTTCGGGATCGAGTCTGGTTATCTTATAAAAATCAGTAAGCTGCGTCTTGGCTTCAAAGACCCAGGTATGATCATTGATGACACTATAGGTACGCTCTTCATCATCATATTCATCATGTATCTCTCCTACAATTTCTTCAATGATATCTTCCATAGTAACAATCCCTGAAGTACCTCCAAATTCATCTACAACAATGGCAATATGAATTTTATTTGCCTGAAAATCCCGGAGTAAATCATCAATCATTTTTGTTTCGGGAACAAAGTATGCCGGACGGATTAGAGACTGCCAACGGAAGTTGTCACCTTTATTCAAATGAGGCAACAAATCTTTAATGTATAATACCCCTTTTATATTATCACGGGTTTCGGCATAGACAGGAATGCGGGAGTAAACATTCTCCACCACACATTTTATGACTTCCTTAAACGGCGTACGGATATCCAAATCTACTACGTCAAGGCGAGAAGTCATCACCTCCTTGGCAGTTTCCCCTCCAAAACGTATGATACCTTCCAATATATTGCTTTCTTCTTTCAGTTCCGTCTTATCCGTCAATTCCAAAGCCTGTGACAGTTCATCCACAGATATATTATGGTTTTTTCGGGTAAAATGCTTGTTCAGGAACGAAGTGGAATGTACCAGCACCGAAGCTACCGGATAAAACAACGAATGGAACATCGTGATGCCGGGAGCTGCCAGACGGCAAAACCGCAAAGTGTTTTGGGCTGAAAAAATCTTAGGCATAATTTCACCGAACAACAACAACAGGAAAGTCAAAGCTACCGTCAATACCAAAAACTCGGCAATGGGTGAATGAAATTGAAACACATCCATAAAAAACACATTACAGAGCATAATGATGGTTACATTCACAAAATTATTTGTGATGAGAATGGTAGCTAACAAGCGTTCTGTGTCTTCCAGTAAACGGTCGATTTTTTCATCAGAAGGATGTTTACGTTCGGCTATTGCACTCAAGTCAGCCGGCGAAAGAGAGAAAAAGGCTATCTCTGAAGCAGAAGCAAAGCCCGATACCAACAACAACACCCCCGCCAGAATAATACATATCAAAGCTGACAATGAGGGAGTGGTTACAGAAATACTACTAAAAATGTCTGCCAATTGGCATAAATAAGCGTCTGGGTCCAAAAAAATACGGTTTTAATTAAACTTTCTTTGGAGAAAGCATCTCCAAATTATCTACAAAAATCTCAGTTATATAACGTTGAATACCCGACTGGTCATCATAAGAGCGAGTACGAATCTTACCTTCTACATAAAGTTTATCTCCTTTATGCACATATTGCTCTACAGTTTCTGCTAAACGGCCTCGGGTTACGATATTGTGCCATTCGGTACGTTCGGGTATTTGCGTGCCATTGGGCAAAGTATATCCACGATCGGTAGTAGCCAATGAAAATTGGGCTACACAATTGCCTCCCTCATAATAGGTAACCTTCGGATCCTGCCCGACATTACCTAACAAGATGACTTTATTGACTGACATAATAGCGGTTTTAAAAATTCGTTGCCAAAATTAGCTAGAAATCTTGCAACATGCAAACTTCTACTTAAAATTTCTCTATATTTTCCAAAAACTGATGTACCAGCCGAGGCACAGCATAATGCGAAAGTTCATCTATCGGAATACGCTGATAAGCGGAAAAGGAACTGCTCCCAACCGGCAAGCGCACTTCATAGAAATGTGCATAAATAATGCGATGCGACAAAACATGCTTTACCGGAGGGTATACACAACGGATGAAAGGTTCTTCACCAGGACTTATCAAAGATTGAAATTGAGGTGAGGACAAAAATTCAGACTCAGACAAATCCATTTCTGTCTCTATCAACGGAAATTCATACAGATTTTTCCAGATATCATTACCTTGGCGCTGATTTATATAGGTGTACGCGCCCGTACGTACATATATATAATTAAAATAACGCGGAACAGGTTTTTGCTTAGGCTGTTTCACAGGAAGTTCCTGTACACGACCAGTAGCCACTGCTGCACAACTTTCCAACAAAGGACATTCTTCACAACGGGGTGACTGCGGAGTACACTGCAAAGCTCCGAAATCCATAATGGCCTGATTATAGACCGCTGCCTGATCGGGCGGCAGCAGTTCTTGCGCCAAAGCAGAAAAATGCTTTTTACCGGCTGCTGTATCAATTGGCAGATCTATCCCCCAATAACGAGACAAGACCCGGTATACATTACCATCTACCACGGCATAAGGCAACCCATACGCAAAGGAACAGATAGCAGCTGCCGTATAATCGCCCACTCCTTTCAAAGCACGCACTTCTGCATAAGTAGAAGGAAAGCCATGCTGCATACTCCGTGCAGCTGCATGCAAATTACGGGCGCGGGAATAATACCCTAATCCCTGCCAATACTTCAACACTTCATCCTCTTCGGCGCTGGCCAAGGAAGCTATGTCGGGAAAACGCTGCACAAAACGCAGATAATAATCCATCCCCTGTACTACACGGGTCTGTTGTAAAATGATTTCCGAAATCCATATCAAATAAGGATCGGAAGTATTACGCCAAGGCAAATCACGCCGATGCTCGGCATACCAATCCGTCAAAGTTCTGCTAAATAAATTCATGCTGCAAATTTAAGCGATTTACAGACAACAAACACAAAACAAACCAATTTTTCCAAAAATAGTCCGAAATATATTTTTTTGAGAAACGGAAAAGCTATATATTTGCAGTCCAAAAAATTAAGAAACGATAGTAATAATATTTTTTTAAAGAAAAATGACTAAAGCTGATATTGTAAACGAAATTACAAAGAACACTGGGATTGATAAGACTACCGTACTTACCACCGTGGAAGCCTTCATGGAAGCTGTAAAAGGTTCGTTGGCAAAGGAAGAGAACGTATACCTTCGCGGATTTGGTAGTTTTGTAGTGAAGAAGAGAGCACAAAAAACAGCTCGTAACATTTCTAAAAACACTACTATCATCATCCCGGAACATAACATTCCTGCATTCAAACCTGCAAAGACTTTCACACTTTCTGTGAAAAAATAAATAAATAACTATAGTATTAACCCATAAAAAATTTGAAGCTATGCCAAGCGGAAAGAAGAAAAAAAGACATAAAATGTCAACGCACAAGCGTAAAAAAAGACTAAGAAAGAACAGACATAAAAGTAAAAAATAAGTCTTAAACCTTTTTTAGAAAGCTAAAAGACTATTACTTTACTAAGTCTGTAGACAAAATAAAGAACAAACTTGCGGAACAACAGAATCCCGGGTTTGTTCTTTGTGTAAAAAGGAAGAAGTTGAGTAACTAACCTAAAAAAAGCAACATTGTGACAAGCGAACTCGTTGTAGACGTACAGCCCAAAGAGGTTTCCATAGCACTGCTGGAAGACAAGCAGCTGGTGGAACTTCAAAGCGAGGGAAGAAATATTTCCTTCTCTGTGGGCAACATCTATTTGGGCCGCATCAAAAAATTGATGCCGGGCCTGAATGCCTGTTTCGTGGACGTTGGTTATGAGAAGGATGCTTTTCTCCATTATCAGGATCTAGGACCTCAATTTAACTCTTTAGAGAAATTCGTAAAGCAAACTTTAAGCGACCGTAAAAAACTTAACTCCATTAGCAAAGCTACCATTTTACCGGACCTGGAAAAAGAAGGTACCGTGGCGAATACTTTAAAAGTAGGACAAGAGGTAGTAGTGCAAATTGTCAAAGAACCGATTTCTACCAAGGGACCACGACTGACTTCTGAACTATCTTTTGCCGGAAGGTACCTCGTGTTAATTCCTTTCAATGACAAGGTATCGGTATCTCAAAAAATTAAATCGAGCGAAGAACGTGCGCGTCTGAAACAACTACTGATGAGTATTAAACCGAAAAATTTCGGTGTCATAGTACGGACAGTAGCCGAAGGTAAACGCGTAGCTGAACTTGATAGCGAACTTAAAGTACTGCTAAAACACTGGGAAGATGCGATGGTTAAAGTGCAGAAAGCCACCAAGTATCCTACCTTGATTTATGAGGAAACAAGCCGGGCAGTCGGACTGCTCCGCGATTTATTCAACCCATCGTTTGAAAATATCTATGTGAACGATGAAACAGTATTCCATGAAATCAAGGATTATGTGTCGCTTATTGCCCCTGAACGAGCTGAAATCGTAAAACTTTATAAGGGACAACTGCCTATTTACGACAACTTTGCCATCACCAAACAAATCAAATCGTCTTTTGGAAAGACTATCTCTTACAAAAGCGGTGCTTACCTGATTATTGAGCATACTGAGGCGCTTCACGTGGTTGATGTGAACAGCGGTAACCGCACCAAAAATACCAACGGGCAGGAAGCTAACGCACTGGAAGTAAATTTAGGCGCTGCCGATGAACTGGCTCGCCAGCTAAGATTGAGAGATATGGGAGGCATTATCGTAGTGGATTTCATTGACATGAATTTAGCAGAAAACCGGCAGAAGCTTTATGAACGAATGTGTCAAAACATGCAAAAAGACAGAGCTAGACATAATATTCTGCCACTCAGCAAATTCGGACTCATGCAGATTACCAGACAACGTGTAAGACCTGCCATGGACGTAGATACAACTGAGACATGCCCTACTTGTTTTGGAAAAGGGAAAATCAAATCGTCCATTCTATTTACTGACACTCTGGAGAGCAAAATTGATTACCTGGTCAATAAATTGGGAATAAAGAAATTCTCGTTGCACATCCACCCGTATATCGCTGCCTATGTAAATCAAGGATTAGTTTCCTTGAAACGGAAATGGCAAATGAAATACGGATTTGGCATCAAGATTATCCCAAGCCAGAAACTGGCTTTCCTTCAATATGTATTCTACGATACAAGCGGAGAAGAAATTGATATGAAAGAGGAAATCGAAATCAAATAAAAAAAGCCCTGAAACGCATGATTACGTTTCAGGGCTTTTTTTATTTGATTAATTGAATATTCTCTCAAACCATATTAGAATTCACTGGTGAAATGGAAACGGATATTCTTAAAGTCCATCTGCGCCATTTGCAACACATAACCGCTATCAGCCAAGAAAACATCACGTCCTTCACGGTCTTTAGCCATGTACTGATATTTACGTTTCTTAAAATTTTCCAATTCTTCCAAATCATCACTTTCAATCCAACAAGCCTTATACAAACTTAAAGGTTCCCAGCGGCACTTGGCACTGTATTCATTCTCCAAGCGGTACTGAATTACTTCAAACTGTAATTGCCCCACCGTACCGATGATTTTTCTACCGTTAAACTGGTTTACGAAAAGCTGAGCTACCCCTTCATCCATCAATTGGTCAATACCTTTTGCCAACTGCTTTTGCTTCATAGGATCGGCATTCTCTATATACTTAAACATTTCCGGAGAGAAACTGGGCAAACCGCGGAAATGCAACTTTTCACCTTCTGTTAAAGTATCTCCAATCTTAAAAGTTCCATTATCCGGCAAGCCAATAATATCCCCTGCCCAAGCCTCATCAACTGTAGTCTTACGCTGTGCCATAAATTGAGTAGGACTGGAAAAACGCAAAGTTTTGCCATGCCGCACATGGTAATAAGGGGCATTACGCACAAACTTTCCTGAACAAATTTTACAGAATGCCACACAGGAACGATGATTCGGGTCGATATTAGCTGTAATCTTAAAAATAAAGCCGGTAAACTTGGGCTCATCCGGAGTTACTTCACGTTCTTCAGCCTGCACTGAACGAGGACTCGGTGCTATCTCTACAAAGCAATCAAGCAATTCCTGAACACCAAAGTTATTCAAAGCCGAACCAAAGAACACCGGAGCCAGCTGCCCCTGCAGATATTCTTCTACCTGAAACTCTGGATAAACACCCTCTACCAGTTCCAGCTCGTTGCGCAATTTATCAGCCAATTCACCACCAATGCGCTGATCCAACTCTTCACTGTGGATATCCACCTCAACCTTTTCGGTAACCACCTGCTTACTGGGCTGGAACAGATTCAATTTCTGCTCATAAATATTATAAACCCCCTTGAAGCGGATACCACTTTCAATAGGCCAAGTCAACGGACGGACTTGAATTTTCAGTTCTTCTTCCAATTCATCCAAAAGATCAAACGGGTCTTTGGCCTCACGGTCCATCTTATTAACGAAAATAATCACTGGAGTATTTCGCATCCGACAGACCTCCATCAGTTTACGGGTCTGAGTTTCCACACCTTTTGCACCATCCACTACGATAATAACGCTATCAACAGCTGTGAGCGTACGATAAGTATCTTCTGCAAAATCCTGGTGACCCGGCGTATCCAAGATATTGATTTTATAATCATGATAATCAAACTCCATGACAGAAGTAGTCACAGAAATACCACGCTGCTTTTCTATATCCATCCAATCGGATGTGGCTGTCTTTTTAATCTTATTGCTCTTAACAGCTCCTGCAACCTGAATCTGTCCACCGAAAAGCAGCAGCTTTTCAGTCAATGATGTCTTACCGGCATCCGGATGTGCGATGATTGCAAAAGTTCTTCTTCTTTCTATTTCTTGGTTTTTAGCCATTTTGTAGTAAAAATTGAGATTTAAAAAATAAACAAATTCATCTGCTGCCAACTCTTACAACAGACCAGAACGCAACATTTCTGAGAGACTTTCCTCCCAATGAGGAATATCCACACCATAAGTCTGCTTGATTTTAGTTTTGTCAAGCACAGAATAGGCCGGACGAGGAGCCTTCGCCGGATATTCAGCAGAATGCAATGGACGTACTTTACAAGTTGTAATGCCAGCCAAGCGATGTATGGCTAGTGTAAAGTCGTACCATGAACAGACCCCTTCATTACTGAAATGATAAATGCCAGGCACTATGCCCTGATTGATAGCAGTAAAAATAACCTGAGCTAAATCAGCTGCATTGGTCGGAGTACCAATCTGATCAAAAACCACCCCCAAATTATCACGTTCCTTTCCTAAACGAATCATGGTCTTTACAAAATTATTGCCATATGCAGAGTAAAGCCAAGCTGTGCGAATCACCATCACCTTGCTACCATACCGCAGGGCTGCTTGCTCACCTGCCAATTTTGTCCGCCCATACACCGAATTGGGACAAGGCTCCACGTCTTCAGTATAAGGCAAATGAGCATTTCCATCAAATACATAATCTGTAGATATCTGAATCAAGGCAGCCCCACAAGACTCTGCGGCTGCGGCCAAATATCCAGGCGCTAAATGATTCAGCCGATCACAAAGTTCGGGATCATCCTCCGCCTTATCCACTGCAGTATAAGCAGCACAGTTCACAATAACATCTACTGAGTGGCAACTTACAAATTCGCGTACAGCCTCTTCCTCACAAATATCCAATTCTTGAACATCCGTAAAATAATAAGTATGTTGTGGATGTTTTTTTGAGAGAACTTGCATCTCATGGCCAAGCTGACCGTTGGCTCCGGTTATCAGTATATTCATTTTTAAATAGCTATTTAAAAACCGAAAAAATAATATTGCTTGCCGCTGGATAAGTAGAAATTACATCATAATTCCAACTCACCCTTGCGCTCTTTCTCATAATAATTAGCCAGTAAAGACAGAAAAGAAGAAATTGCCTCCATCGCCTTCATCGTACCGGCACTGACTTCCTTTTTTTGCAGACGCAGCAAAAGCAATCCATAGAGGGCTTCAAAACAAGTTTCCAACTCAGATTCCTGTGCAACCTGGTTACCCTTCTGACGCAATTCTACGATAAAAGGCAAAGCCTTAAAATAAGCAGCATTATAAAAAGGATACTGAGTAGAAGCCAATAAGGCGGCATGCAGTTCTTGAAGATTCTGCATAACATTACGGTTAATCTGCAGATGTCCTCTCTCCATAACCCCTTCAGCACGCATCATCTCTACCAGATTAGCAAACCATTCTTCGGTCTCTTTACGCTGAGCTTCCGGATAATAAGCCAACACATGATGGCTTAACATATCCATATCACACCCATTGGCTCGAATCAAATCCTCGATTTGCCACATATAGATAAGATACTCTGCGATATTTTTATTCTTAAGTTCCTGAGCTATCATGATTTAATTATTTAATACAGCGATGCCCCCATGCAGGTAAATATAAGTCCGAGAACAGAAACAATGGTCACAATGCTTCCGATAACCCGGTTTAAAACCCAAATTCCACGTAGATTGAAACGTGCCCGAACTTTGTTTACAAAATAGGTAATGCCGAACCACCAGGCCAACGCCCCTAAAGCAATAGCCAAATAACCTGTTACAGCTTCAAATACCAGCACACCTTCACTGACAAAGGCAAAACGGGCGAAAAGGCCGACAAACAAAAAAACAATCAGCGGATTGGATAAGGTCACAAAAAATGCTGTAATCAAATTATGGAAATAAGTTCCCTTACTCGTGGATACCGGACGAAGGGACTGTACTGGATTACTGCGAAACGTATATATACCAAATGCCAATAATAATATACTTCCAAACAACTGTAAATAGAAAATATTCTTATTGACATAATCAAAGACAAAACTCATACCATAACCTGTCAGCAATGCATAAAAGATATCGCTCATGGCTGCCCCTACTCCAGTAACAAAGCCATACCAACGACCTTTATTTAGGGTACGCTGAATACACAATACTCCCACAGGGCCCAAGGGTGCAGACACTATGACACCTATAATGAATCCCTTCCACAATATATCAACTATGGTCTCTATCTGAATCATGGGTGCAAATATCGTAATTTTTTGCAAGATGTGCGAAATAGTAAGCACCTTTTTTCTCCCGACTTGATTGTTTCTCATCGCTTTTCCGTATCTTTGTCCCCTAGAAAGCAAAAAAACTATAACTATAATAGAAGTATGATTCTTTTTTTCAGAACCCCGCAACAAAGCGTGATTGCTGTAGAATGTGAACACGCTCTCACACAAACAGACAGCGACAAGCTGTGCTGGCTATTTGGAGAGGCAACTCCAGAAAGTGAAGACAACTTGCAAGGATGTTTCGTCGGTCCCCGCCGTGAAATGATTACTCCCTGGAGTACAAATGCTGTGGAAATAACCCAAAATATGGGATTGGAAGGCATTGCCCGCATTGAAGAGTATTTCCCTGTAGCTGATGAAAATGCCGAATTTGATCCTATGCTGCAACGCATGTATAAAGGATTAGACCAGCAAGTGTTTATTACAAACCGTCAACCGGAACCCATTGTACACATTGAAGATCTGGAAGCTTACAATGAACAAGAAGGGTTGGCACTGAGCAAAGAAGAAATGGAATACTTGAAGAAGGTGGAAAAAGACCTTGGCCGCCCGCTGACAGACTCTGAAGTATTCGGTTTTGCCCAAATTAACTCAGAACATTGCCGTCATAAAATCTTCGGCGGTACGTTTATCATTGATGGCGTGGAACAAGAGTCTTCTCTCTTTCAAATGATCAAGAAAACCACCCAAGAGAATCCTAACAAAATCATTTCTGCCTATAAAGATAATGTAGCCTTTGCTGAAGGTCCGGTTATCGAACAGTTTGCTCCGGCAGACCATTCCAAGCCGGATTACTTCCAAGTAAAAGATATCAAGAGTGTTATTTCTCTAAAAGCTGAAACACACAACTTCCCGACTACAGTAGAACCGTTTAACGGGGCTTCCACTGGTACGGGTGGTGAAATCCGTGACCGTATGGGCGGTGGTAAGGGTAGCTGGCCTATTGCAGGTACGGCTGTCTACATGACTTCTTATTCCCGCACTGAAGAAGGTAGAGACTGGGAAGATATCTTACCTGTACGCAAATGGTTGTATCAGACTCCTGAACAAATTCTGATCAAGGCATCTAATGGAGCCAGTGACTTTGGTAATAAATTTGGCCAACCGCTGATTTGTGGTTCTGTATTGACTTTCGAGCATAAAGAAAAAGAAGAAGTATATGGTTACGACAAAGTAATTATGCTGGCTGGCGGTGTAGGTTATGGTACTCAACGTGACTGTCTGAAAGGTCAGCCGGAAGCCGGAAACAAAGTAGTATTGGTAGGAGGTGACAACTATCGCATCGGTCTGGGCGGAGGCTCTGTATCTTCTGTAGATACAGGTCGTTACAGTAGCGGTATTGAACTGAATGCTGTACAACGTGCTAATGCGGAAATGCAAAAAAGAGCTTACAATGTAGTGCGTGCACTCTGCGAAGAAGATAATAACCCTGTAGTTTCTATCCACGACCATGGTTCAGCCGGACATGTCAACTGTCTGTCGGAACTAGTAGAAGAATGTGGTGGTCTGATTGACATGAGCAAATTGCCGATTGGTGACAAGACACTGTCTGCTAAAGAAATCATTGCCAATGAAAGCCAGGAACGTATGGGCTTGCTGATTCAGGAAGAAGCCATCGAACATGTACAAAAAATTGCAGAACGTGAGCGTGCTCCGATGTATGTAGTAGGTGAAACTACCGGAGACCACCGCTTTGCATTTGAACAAGCAGATGGTGTGCGTCCGTTTGATTTGGCAGTGGAACAGATGTTCGGTTCTTCTCCGAAAACATATATGGTAGACAAAACCGTAGAACGTCACTATGAAATGCCGCAATATGAACAAAGCAAGATGCATGAATACTTAACCAACGTTCTGCAACTGGAAGCTGTAGCTTGTAAAGACTGGTTAACCAACAAGGTAGACCGTTCTGTTACCGGTAAGATTGCTCGCCAACAATGTGCCGGTGAATTGCAACTGCCATTGAGCGACTGTGGTGTAGTAGCTTTGGATTATCGCGGCGAAAAAGGTATTGCCACTTCTTTAGGCCATGCTCCGCAAGCTGCTTTGGCTAATCCTGCCGCTGGTTCTGTACTGGCTGTCAGCGAAGCATTAACCAACTTAATTTGGGCACCATTAGCTGAAGGTCTGGACAGCGTATCTCTGTCTGCTAACTGGATGTGGCCGTGCCGTTCACAGGAAGGAGAAGATGCCCGTCTGTACACTGCAGTAAAAGCATTGAGCGATTTCTGCTGTGCCCTGCAAATCAACGTACCTACCGGTAAAGACTCCTTGTCCATGACTCAAAAATATCCTGACGGCAGCAAAGTGATTGCTCCGGGTACAGTCATCGTATCTGCAGGAGGTGAAGTCAGCGATGTAAAAAAGGTGGTATCTCAAGTACTGGTAAATAAGGCTAAAAGTACATTATACCATATCGATTTCAGTTTCGACTCCCTGAAACTGGGTGGTTCTGCTTTTGCGCAGACTTTGGGTAAAGTCGGTGATGATGTGCCTACTGTACAAAACCCTGAATACTTCCGCGACGCTTTCCTGACTGTACAGGAACTGGTACAGAAAGGATTGATTCTGGCAGGTCATGACATCTCTGCAGGTGGACTGATTACCACCTTACTGGAAATGTGCTTCAGTAATGTAGAAGGTGGTATGGAAATCAACCTGGACAAAATTAAGGAAAACGACCTCATCAAGATTCTGTTTGCCGAGAACCCGGGTATCGTTATTCAGGTGAGCGACAAACATAAAGAAGAAGTGAAGAAGATTTTGGAAGAAGCAGGCATTGCTTTTGTGAAGATTGGTAAACCGACTGAAGAACGTCACATTTTAGTAGAAAAAGAAGGTGCTACTTACCAATTCGGCATCGACTACATGCGTGATGTTTGGTTCTCAACCTCCTACCTGCTTGACCGCAAACAGTCAATGAACGGCTGTGCCCAAAAACGCTTTGAGAATTACAAAATGCAACCGGTAGAATTTGCCTTTATGCCAGGCTTTACCGGTAAGTTCAGCCAATACGGTATCGACCCGAACCGTCGTACTCCAAGTGGCGTACGCGCAGCAATTATCCGCGAAAAGGGTACAAACGGAGAACGAGAAATGGCTTACTCCCTCTATTTGGCTGGTTTTGACGTAAAAGACGTAACCATGACCGACTTGGTAAGTGGACGTGAAACATTGGAAGATGTAAATATGATTGTATTCTGCGGTGGATTCTCCAACTCCGACGTTTTGGGTTCTGCCAAAGGATGGGCAGGTGCCTTCCTCTTCAACCCCAAAGCCAAAGAAGCCCTGGATAAGTTCTATGCCCGCGAAGACACATTGTCACTCGGTGTATGCAACGGATGCCAGCTCATGATGGAATTAAACCTTATTAACCCTGAATTGGAAAAGAGAGGCAAGATGCTCCATAACGATTCACATAAATTTGAAAGCCGCTTCCTGGGTGTTACTATCCCGACCAACCGCAGTGTATTGTTTGGATCATTAAGCGGTAGCAAATTAGGAATCTGGGTAGCTCACGGTGAAGGTAAATTCTCATTGCCGTACGACGAAGACCACTACAACATTGTAGCAAAATACAGTTACGACGAATATCCTGCCAATCCCAATGGCTCCAGTTATTCTACAGCCGCTGTAGCCAGTGCAGACGGTCGCCATCTGGCTATCATGCCGCATTTGGAACGTGCTATCTTCCCATGGCAAAACGCTTACTATCCAGCAGACCGCATCCACAGCGATCAAGTAACCCCCTGGATTGAAGCCTTTGTAAATGCCCGTCAATGGATTGAAGAAAAAACGAAATAAACTGTTTTCAATCTGTAACCTATAACAAGCGGATGACAAAAATGTATTCATTTATTGTCATCCGCTTTCTTTTTTTATATAAAAAGCATAATCTCGATAAAATTTACTATATTTGTAAATTAGCGGATTTATTAAAACATCCGGCAAATATAACAAACTCGAGAATCATGCGTAAACTATACCTTTTACTCCTCACCTTATTATTCCCCACTTTTCTATTTGGGCAAATATATAAATATATCGGCGTGGAAAACGGCCTTAGTAACCGACGCGTATACTGTATCCAAAAAGATGCCAAAGGATACATGTGGTTCCTGACCCATGATGGCATAGACCGATATAACGGAAAAGAATTTAAAACATATAGGCTGATGGATGGAGATCAGGAAATGAGTGCTATTACAAATCTGAACTGGCTCTATCTAGGTCCTGATAATGCACTGTGGGAAATAGGCAAACAAGGACGAGTATTCCGCTATGATGACCAACACGATACTTTCAGACTGATATACAAACTACCGGCAACAGCGACACAAAGCCATGTCTCTATCAGCTATGGATTCATTGACCAAAACTGCACAATATGGCTTTGCAATGAAGAGGCTATTTACCTATACCATCACCCTACCCAAAAGACAACTGTCATCACCAATAAAATTGGCGAAAACATTACAGATGTTGTTCAAATTGACTCTACCCACTATTTCATAGGTACTGATATAGGCATCCACTATGCCGAACTAAAAAATAACAAGCTACAACTATGCCCGTGCGACAAATTAGACTACCTCAAAATACAAGTCAATGAAATATACTACCATCAACCTGCAAATAAAGTTTTTATAGGCACGTTCCAGCGCGGCGTATATGTATATGATTTAAACAAACACGAAGTCAGTCCTCTGAATGCCGGACTAACGGACGTCAGTATAAATTGCATCAAAGCTTTAAACTATCGGGAAATTTTGATAGCTACCGATGGAGCAGGCATCTATAAAGTCCAAACAGATAATTTACATTCAGAGCCCTATATTGTGGCTGATTACAACAGCAACAATGCCATGAATGGCAACACCATCAATGATATTTACATTGATGATGAACAACGCATCTGGATTGCCAACTATCCCATTGGAATTACAGTCCGCAATAACCGATATGAATCATACAAATGGATTAAGCACTCCATCGGCAATAAACAGTCACTGATTAACGACCAAGTAAATGCCATCATTGAAGATCATGAAGGAGATCTCTGGTTTGCTACCAACAACGGGATTAGTTTATACGAAGAAAAGAAACAGAAATGGTATTCTTTTCTAAATGAAACAGGTAAAGAACTTCACAATAAGAATCATACATTTGTATCAATCTGTGAAGTATCACCAGGAATCATCTGGATAGGTGGATACAGCTCGGGCATTTATGAAATCAATAAACAGAATAAATCGGTTGATTTTTTCAGCCCCTCACTTTATGGAAATCTCAATGCCCGACCTGATAAGTACATCCGCTCCATCATCCGTACCAGCGACGGAAAAATATGGTCGGGCGGATATTATAACTTAAAGGAAATAGACTTTACAAACAATAAAATACGCTATTTCGATGATGTTAACGGAATTACGACGATTCTTGAAAAAGACGAAAACCACCTGTGGATAGGTACTACCTCCGGACTGCATCTCTTAGAAAAAAGTACGGGAAAAATACAAAATATCCCCATGCCGTTTGAGTCTTACTATGTCTACTCGCTATATCAGTCAAAAAACGGAAAACTGTATATTGGAACCAACAATGCAGGATTGCTGGTATACAATCCTGTCAGTGCCACTTTTGAGCATTATAATGCAGAGAACAGTTCCTTGATTTCCAACAATATATACTGTATATTATCTGCCGGAGAAGAAGAAATATGTCTGAGTACAGAAAATGGACTCACTAATTTTAATCCGCAAAAGAAAATATTTCAGAATTGGACAAAAGAACAAGGACTAAAGTCTGATCACTTCAATGCAGCATCAGGTGTACTGCGACGGAACGGAAACCTTATATTCGGCAGCACAGACGGAGCCATTGAATTTAACCATAAATTCAAAATTCCGCAGAACAATTCTTATAAAATGATATTAAGTGACTTGAAGGTATTTTATCAGACAGTCTATCCCAATGAAAAGGATTCCCCCCTTACTACTGATATTAATGAAACCAAAGTATTGCGTTTGAAATACAACCAAAATATATTCTCTATCAATGTGTCATCCATTTGCTATGACTATCCTTCTCAGATACTGTATAGCTGGAAATTGGATGGTTTCTATGATATATGGAGCCGGCCGGATCGAGAAAACACCATTTATTTTACCAACTTAGACCCTGGTGAATACACCCTACGTATTCGCTTGATTTCCAATGAGAACAAAAGTGTGATTCTGGAAGAAAGAGAAATGCAAATTATTATAGAACAACCCATTTGGCTAAGTCATTGGGCTATGCTAATCTATGGACTCATCTGCATGGGTATTCTCAGCATCATTCTCCGTATTTTAATCATGAAAAAACAACGTAAAATTTCAGAAGAAAAAATACAGTTTTTTATTAATACGGCTCATGATATACGCACCCCGCTTACACTGATTAAAGCACCGCTGGAGGAAATTGCCGAACACGAAAGTTTGAGTGCGAAAGCCAATAACAGTATGCAAACTGCTCTTCGAAACGTCAACGCATTATTAAGGCTCACTACTAACCTCATTAATTTTGAGCGGGCTGATACTTATTCAGGAAATTTATATGTCACTGAATATGAACTTAGCAATTATATAGAAGAAGTGGTCAATGTGTTTTCTCCATATGCTGATATCAAAAAAATATCCCTAACCCAACAGAATAACTTTCAACTACAGAATGTATGGATAGATAAAGATAAAATGGATTCTATCTTAAAGAATCTTATATCCAATGCCATAAAATATACCCCTGAAGGAGGTTCTGTAGAGATTATCACACTTGTCAATGACAGCACCTGGAGTGTAGAAGTAAAAGATACAGGAATCGGTATCCCTGCTTCCGAACAAAAAAAAATGTTCAAAATGCATTTTAGAAGCAGCAATGCAATCAATTCCAAAATAACCGGCAGTGGAATCGGACTCCTGTTGGTATGGAAGCTGGTGCGTATTCATAAAGGAAAGCTAAGTTTTAGCAGCATCGAAGGAAAAGGCTCATCAGTCAAAGTTACTTTTCCAATCAGCAAGAAACTGTATCATAAGGCTATATCCCAGCCCAGCAGCCAGCAAGAACGTCCTACATACACCCAATCAAAAATTCCTTTACAGCCAATACCTGTTCCTGCCAGTCCTGCTACATCTAACCTGGTAAATTCATTGCCACAAGTGCTTATAGTAGAAGATAATGACGAATTGAGAGAATATCTACAAGACACCTTAGCTGATGAATACAGTATGTCTGTATGCAATAATGGAAAAACTGCATTGGAAATCATCAAAGAAGCACAACCTGATTTGATTATATCCGACATTATGATGCCTGAAATGAGAGGGGATGACCTTTGCAAACTGCTTAAGAATGACATTGAAACATCACACATCCCCATTATTCTACTCACAGCACTCAATGCTGAAAAGAATATCATCAAAGGACTTCAGACGGGGGCTGATGAATATATTGTAAAACCATTCAACATTGGTATCTTGCGGGCTACCATAGCCAACATTCTAAATAACAGAGCTATTTTAAAACAGAAATATGCCAGTTTAGATATTAACTCAAAGGAAGCAAATAATGAAAATAAACAGAATGTAAAACAATATTTAGACTGGAAATTTATGTCGTCTGTCAAGGAGCAGATAGAGAAAAACCTCAACAATCCGGAATTTAATGTAGATAAACTTTGCGCACTACTTAATATGAGCCGCACCAGTTTCTACAATAAGCTAAAAGCTCTGACAGATCAGGCACCGGCTGATTACATCCGCCTCATACGACTGCAACATGCAGCACAACTACTTAGAGAGCAACAATATAATGTAACAGAAGTGGCAGAAATGACCGGTTTTAGTGATGCAAAGTATTTCCGCGAGGTGTTTAAGAAACACTATAATATTAGCCCAAGTCAATATGCAAAAAAACAAGATACACCATGAATATATATATAGAAGCTTTTAGCGTTTTCAGTAAGATAGGTGCCTTTACCATCGGAGGAGGATATGCAATGGTCCCGCTCATTGAAGATGAAGTTGTCATCAAACGTCATTGGATAGCTAAAGAAGATTTCATAGATTTGCTAGCAATAGCCCAATCCTCACCAGGCATTTTAGCTGTCAATATTTCCATCTTCATAGGATATCGTCTACGAGGCATTAGAGGAAGTATTGTCACGGCATTAGGCACTATATTGCCATCTTTTCTTATTATTCTAGCCATTGCGTTATTCTTCCATAACTTTAAAGACAATGTATGGATAGAAAAAATATTCAAAGGCATACGCCCTGCCGTAGTAGCCCTGATAGCAGCTCCTACTTTCAACATGGCTAAATCTGCTAAAATAAACCGATATAATATCTGGATTCCTATTCTATCCGCCCTACTCATCTGGTTACTTGGTTTCTCTCCAATCTGGATCATTGTAACCGCTGGAATAGGAGGAATTTCCTATAAACTAATTAAAAGATAAATCAACTTATACACACTTACTTAATCATCATGATATACCTACAATTATTCTATACGTTTTTTAAGATAGGTCTATTTGGTTTCGGAGGCGGCTATGCCATGCTATCCATGATACAAGGCGAAGTCGTAACCCGTTATGAATGGCTTACACCTCAAGAGTTTACAGACATTGTAGCTATCAGCCAAATGACACCAGGCCCTATCGGTATCAATTCTGCTACTTATGTTGGATTTACCGCTTCAGGGAGCATTTTGGGATCCATAGTAGCCACTTTCGCTGTGATACTTCCATCGTTTATACTCATGCTCACCATCAGCCGCTTTTTCTTGAAATATCAGAAACATCCCATCGTGGAGGCATTATTCAGCGGACTCCGCCCCGCTGTGGTAGGTCTTTTGGCCTCAGCAGCATTGGTTTTGATGAATACAGATAATTTCAGTTCACCCAATACCGATCTGTACTCATTCACCATCAGTTGTCTTATTTTTGCTATTACATTTATCGGCACCCACCGATACAAACTTAACCCTATTGGTATGATTATTGCTTGCGGAGTGGCGGGTGCACTATTGTATTAAATATACAAATTAGAGTTTTATTTTCTTTTTAACCGATTTAGACTCATTGTTTAGCCGGTCGAGCGCAGTAACCACATACCGATACTTGGTTTTGCCGTTTTCATACGGCAGTTTAAAGAATGTATTACGAGTGATGCCTACAATGTGAGACGGATCATCAATATCTACTTCTTCCTTGATACCAAAACGATATACTACATACTGTACCGCACGGTTCATTTCATCCTTATATTTCGGTGCAGTCCAGAAAAGGATATACCCATCTTCAGTCCATACCGGTTTGAGTTTACGAACCTTATCAGGAGCCACATGATCTATAAAATCATAAACTGGCTGCAAGGCTGGGTATTTATGATATTCTTGCTTTAAAACATCCCGATAGTTTCCGCGATTATCTACAATGGCAGAAGCATACCACTGACAGCTACCTCCAATACTCTGATAACTACGTTGCAACATCATCTTACGGGGAAGCTGATGTATATTAGGATGTTGCGGATCTGCATGCTGAACAGTGTTATCCACGGATTGTCCTATAAACAACAAACGGTTTTCCGTATGCCTAGCCCACCACTTTACCAAGGTTTCATAATCAGCTGCAGGATGACCTATCTGCCAATAAATCTGAGGTATACTATAATCAATCCAACCTTGCGCGGCCCATAGTAGCACATCGGCATACAAATCATCATAATTCTGTAACCCCCGTGTTTTGCTTCCAAGAGGATCGCTACTCTCGTTGCGATAAATACCAAAAGGAGAAATACCGAACTTTACCCAAGGTTTAAGTCCACGGATCGTTTGGTGCAACTGCTGAATAAGCATATTTACATTATTACGTCTCCAATCTTTTTTATTGGTATAGTTGCCCTTATATCGAGCAAAACTAACACTGTCCGGAAACTCAACTCCCGTAATAGGGTAAGGATAAAAATAGTCATCCATATGGATGGCATCAATATCATAACGAGACACAATATCACTAACGATCTTGGTTATATAACGACGGCTTTCAGGAAGCGCCGGATCAAAATAGAGCTGATTTCCATAAGTCACAAACCACTCCGGATGCTGATAATAAATATGACCGGGTGCCAACTCATGTTTTAAAGAAGTTTTTATCCTGTACGGATTGATCCAAGCATGAAACTCCATCCCCCTTTCATGACATTCCTCAATCATAAACTGCATAGGGTCCCACAACGGAGAAGGTGCTACCCCTTGTTTTCCAGTCAGAAAACGGCTCCAAGGCTCTAACTGTGAAGCATACAACGCATCTCCTTCAGGACGAACCTGAAATATAACAGCATTTATTCCTGCATCTTGCAAAACATTCAGTTGATTGGTCAAATACCTTTTCATCTGCTCAGTACTCATACCTTTAAACTGCCCGTTTACCGCCTGAATCCAAACACCACGGAATTCGCGTTTAGGATAACGATTTGATACTGAATTCTGTGCAACCAACATAGGACATAATAGAAACAGGCACAAACATGCTATAAAAAACCTTACCTTCATACTAGAATCTATTTATAACTTTTTTCAATTTGAAATTTCCGACAAAGATAATAAACATCCGCATTTTTCACTATCTTCGCACTTCAAAACATCTTCGACTCATGACAGAAAGTAAATCCATACAAATAAAAGGTGCTCGTGTCAACAACCTAAAAAACATTGATGTAGAAATACCGCGAAATAAACTGGTAGTAATTACCGGACTTTCAGGTTCCGGAAAATCTTCCTTAGCTTTTGATACACTGTATGCTGAAGGACAACGACGCTATGTGGAAAGTCTTAGCAGCTATGCCCGTCAATTTCTTGGACGCATGAGCAAACCGGAATGCGATTTTATTAAGGGAATTCCTCCCGCTATCGCTATCGAACAGAAAGTTAGCAGTCGGAATCCGCGCTCCACCGTGGGTACATCCACCGAAATTTATGAATATTTGCGTCTGCTGTTTGCACGCGTCGGTAAAACATTCAGCCCCATAAGTGGACAAGAGGTAAAAAAACATTCTGTTGATGATATCGTACGATGTATGCTTGAGCAACCGGAAGGGACTCGATTTACATTGCTTACTCCCTTGCTAAGACGTGAAGGCCGTTCTTTATCCGAACAGATTGAAATGAACCGAAAACAAGGATTTAACCGGTTGGAAGTGAATGGCGAAATTATCAGAATGGACGATTACCAGCCGCAAGAGAACGATCATGTATTCTTGCTAATTGACCGCATGAGTTGTTCTTCTGAAAGAGACACTATCAGCCGCCTGGTTGATTCAGCAGAAACAGCAATGTATGAGGGAGATGGAGCTTGCTTAATGCGTTTCTATCAACCAGATAAGAGTACTTCCTTATATCGTTTCAGTACCAAATTTGAAGCCGATGGAATGACTTTTGAGGAACCAACAGACCAAATGTTTTCTTTCAATTCTCCCATAGGTGCATGTCCTGTATGCGAAGGATTCGGACAAGTGGTGGGTATAGATGAACACCTGGTAATACCCAATCGTTCACTTTCTGTATATGAAGGGGCCGTGGTATGCTGGCGAGGAGAAAAAATGGGCGAATGGAAAGATATGGTAATACGAGGAGCTGAAAAAGCCGGTTTCCCGATTTTTACTCCTTATTATGAACTAACAGATGAAGAACGAAGAATGCTTTGGGAGGGAACTCCTTATTTTGAAGGGATCAATGCATTTTTCAAGATGATTCAGGAAAACCAATATAAAATACAATACCGAGTCATGCTGGCCCGTTACAGAGGTAAAACATTATGCCCTAAATGCCATGGCAGCAGACTGAAACCTGAAGCCAATTACGTTAAGGTGGGTGGAAAGACGATTTCTGAACTGGTGAATCAACCTGTCAGTGAACTGAGAATCTTTTTTAATCAGTTAAAGTTGAGTGAACATGACACACAAATCGCCAAACGTATTCTGACTGAAATCAATAATCGCCTACAATTCCTGCTGGATGTAGGATTAGGGTATCTCACGCTAAACAGACTCAGCAATTCACTGTCTGGAGGTGAAAGCCAACGTATTAACTTAGCCACTTCACTAGGAAGCAGTCTGGTAGGCAGCCTCTATATCTTGGACGAACCGAGCATAGGGCTTCATAGCCGTGACACTGATAAACTGGTTCATGTATTACGCCAATTGCAACAATTAGGCAATACGGTTGTCGTAGTAGAACATGATGAGGATATTATTCGTAAAGCAGATTACATCATAGACATAGGACCAGATGCCGGCAGACTGGGTGGAGAAGTTGTATATGAAGGCAATATGCAGGAACTCAAGACGGATAAAGCAGACCGTAGCTATACTGTGCGTTATCTACTTGGTGACGAAACTATTCCAGTGCCCAAACAGCGCCGCCCTTGGAATAATTATATCGAACTTAAAGGTGCCCGTGAAAATAATCTGAAAGGAGTGGATGTACGTTTTCCTCTCAATGTCATGACCGTTGTTACAGGAGTCAGCGGCTCTGGCAAGAGTACCCTCATACGAAATATTTTTTATCGTGCCTTGAAGCGAGAACTGGATGAATGCACAGACCGGCCTGGAGAATTTGTAAGCATTGGAGGAGATTTACGAAGCTTGAAAAATGTAGAGTTTGTAGACCAGAATCCTATTGGAAAATCCTCTAGAAGCAACCCTGTAACTTATCTGAAGGCATATGATGAGATAAGAAAACTTTGGGCTGAACAACCACTAGCTAAGCAACTTGGATTTGGCGCCGGTCATTTCAGTTTTAACAGTGAAGGAGGTAGATGTGAAGAATGTAAAGGAGAAGGAACGATTACGGTAGAGATGCAATTCATGGCTGATTTAGTGCTGGAATGTGAATCATGCCATGGAAAACGTTTCAAAGCTGATACCTTAGAGGTAAAATTTCAAAATATGAGTATTTATGACATATTAGAAATGACAGTTAATCAGGCTATTGATTTTTTCACTCTCCATAAACAGAAAAAGATTGTAAAAAAATTACAGCCTCTACAAGATGTAGGTCTAGGTTATATCAAACTAGGACAATCTTCCTCTACACTATCAGGCGGTGAAAGCCAACGTGTAAAACTAGCTTTTTACTTAAGTCAAGAAAAAGCAGACCCTACTTTATTTATTTTTGATGAACCTACTACCGGACTGCATTTTCATGATATTAAAAAGCTGTTGAAAGCTTTCGATGCACTTCTCCGCCGCGGGCACACCATTATCATTATCGAGCACAATCTGGATGTGATAAAATGCGCTGACCATATCATCGATATGGGACCGGAAGGAGGCGACCGGGGAGGATATGTAGTGGCAACAGGTACTCCCGAGGAAATAGCTCAATGCGCAGCCAGCTATACAGGACAATACTTACAGGAAAAACTACTACCTACCTACTGATATAGAATAAACAACAGTTTCTATAAAAAACGTGGATTCTCCGCAATAAGAATCCACGTTTTTTATAGAATTACTAGATTAAAAATAGAAGCCAAAACCAACCTTAAAGCCTAACTTGGAACGATCGTTATCCACATCCCAAAATAAAGAGGGTTCAATAGTTACTGTACGCGACAAAAAGAATGCATAACCAGCTTCTAATCCCCCCGAAAAATCGGTTGTATCATGCCCGCCTTCATAATTATAACGATTGACATTTACATTTGCACCCAGGAAAATGCCTATTTTACTAAAATAATAACGGCCTCCCACACCCAAGGTATAACGGTCACGAGTACCATCAAATTCATTCCAATTAGCACCTCCACTAATCAACAGCGCCACATTGTCAAGCAGAAATGCTCCACCTTTTACTTCCAGACCAAAAGAAGTCTTGTCAGAACCGGTGTCATGTACCAGGCCTAATCCTGTCACTGAAGGATTGAGCACCCATTTTCCTTTTTCAAATTGTGCATGAGCAGCTACTGAAGCTACCAGCAAGCAAACAAATAAAACGATTTTCTTCATAAATCACACTTAAAATAGATTGATTACTCTTTATTATTTTCTTCAAAATGTTTACGTTGCAGCGATTCTTTCTTTCGAAGTACCCACCATAAAAGACCTACAATCAGATAAGACACTCCTACAGTGACATATTTTTCTATTTCACTGATTTCTGTGTTGTGAGGTAAAAAATACGCAGCAGTAAGCGACACATAGATTAATAAAGCTATGGTCAAACCGGTTGATTTTTTTATTTTCTTTCTCATTATGAATCCATTTTGAACATGCTACAAATAACAATGAACACACAAATGTAATAGTTTCTCGACAAATTGCACAATTTTATCAGAGCTTTTGGCTACCTTAGCCGAAAATTATGCGAATAGTTATTAAACAAGTCACCAGATAAATACAAAATGATAACAAAAAGATTTGAGTTGCTATACTTGTGTATGCTTTGCTTTTTATCAGTTTATGCCCAACCCAAACGTGAAGTAAGAGCAGCCTGGATTACGGCTGTATATGGGTTGGACTGGCCCAAAACCAAGGCCACTTCACCCTCTGGTATACAAAAACAGCAAGAAGAATTAATCGAAATTCTCGACAAACTGAAAGAAGCTCATTTCAATACTGTACTTTTTCAGACACGCACCAGAGGGGATGTACTTTATCCATCCCAAATAGAACCATTCAATGCCATCCTAACGGGTAAAATGAATGGAAATCCTGGATATGATCCGTTAGCTTTTGCCATAGAAGAATGTCATAAGCGTGGTATGGAGTGTCATGCTTGGATGGTGACACTTCCTCTGGGCAGCCGCAAACATGTAGCCTCCTTAGGCAAATTCTCAGTTACAAAAAAGAAACCATCCATCTGTGCACCAGTACGACGTGAATACTTTCTCAACCCAGGTAATCCAGAAACCAAAGAATATCTAATGAAACTCGTTAAGGAAGTAGTCAGCCGCTATGATATAGACGGCGTACACTTTGACTATCTCCGCTATCCAGAGCACACCCCTCATTTTCCAGACCGCTATGATTACCAAAAGCATAATCTAGGTAGAAACTTGGCACAATGGCGACGGGACAATATCTCAGAAATAGTACGCTATCTGTATCAAGGAGTCAAAAAAATTAAGCCATGGGTCAAAGTAAGCACCTGTCCGGTAGGCAAGTATCGGGATACTTCACGCTATTCTTCCCGTGGATGGAATGCTTTTTATACTGTACATCAAGATGTGCAAGGCTGGCTAGGAGAAGGAATTCAAGACCAAATTTATCCAATGATGTATTTCCGTGGAAACGGATTCTTTCCCTTTGCACTCGACTGGAAAGAACAAGCCTGCGGACGACAGATTATTCCAGGATTAGGAATTTATTTTCTGGATCCTTCCGAGGGAAACTGGACTTTAGATGAAGTAGAACGCCAACTTCATTTTCTACGCAAAAACGAGATACAAGGAGCAGGACACTACCGCGTAAAATATCTGATGAACAATACCCAAGGCTTATATGACATGCTTAAAGAAAAATTCTATACTGCTCCAGCGTTGACACCTTCTATCCCCTGGATTGACTCCATCCCCCCTACAGTTCCTACTCAACTGCAAGTGGAAAAAATCAAAGAAGGTTATTGGAAACTTACCTGGGAAACAGCCTTGGATAGTGAAAGCACACAATCACCTACCTACGTTATTTACGGCTCACCTACCTATCCGGTAGATATCCAGAATCCACACCACATTTTAGCTCAAGGCATACGAGGTACAGAGTATATCTATGCCCCAGTACTCCCCTGGAAGCGATGCCGATATTTTGCCGTAACTGCTGTAGACCGATGCGGCAACGAAAGCCTACCAGCAGTTACCCAGCCATAACAGATTCTATGCATCGGGTTATAAACCAACCCGATGCACTTCGTCCACACCCTCAATACGATTAAGTGCAGCAATAACCTGTTGAAGTTCACCAAAAGAATGTACCTTAAAACGAATCGTACAATCAGCTATTTCATCTACCGTAGCCACATTTAAACTATCAATGGGCAATTTCATACCATTCGTAATGCAAGCCACCAAATCAATCAGCAAATGATAACGATCTACTGCACGAACATTCAGACAGACCGGATAATACAAGTCTTTATCTTCAGGAAAATCCACCGATACAATAGAGTCCCCTTTCTGAGATGCTAATCGGATAGCTGCAGAACAATCTCTTTTATGAATAGTGATGCGCCCATCACTCTCTTTAAAGCCAATCACTTCATTGCCCGGCAAAGGATGACAAGTCAGACAACGATTTTTAGGAATTGATTTGATTTGTCCTGAATAAGAACGTAAAAAGCGCTTGGCTCTATAAGTCTGTACAAAGTCCAGCCAATCGGCCTTTGGTTTAAATGATGGATTTACTCCCACTTCTACACAATCGCCATGATGCAATTCAGTCTTTACCGAACACAATTTACCATTCACTTTGGCATATTGCGCATGCTCTCCAATAGCACTATGAATCTCAAAAGCAAAATCCAGCACAGTAGCTCGCTGCGGCAAACTGACAGGCATCCCCTTTGGAGTAAACACCGTAATGTCTTCATTATATAAAGAACTGACCACGCTATCCATGTACCATCCTTCGGCCGTCTGGCTGGCTGCATCTTTCAACAAAGCCCGAAACTTAGCGATCCAATTATCCCAAGCTCCTTCCATGCGTTCCACCGCGCATCCTAATTTGGAATTCAACACCATACGTTCAGAAGATATGTGAATTTCCTCCCATACTCCCTGTTCACTCAGCAAACGAATATGAAAACTCTGATAGCCGTTTTCTTTCGGTGAATCAATAAAATTCACAATGCTTTGTGGCTGTTCTTTAAACCGATCTGTCAAAATAGAATAGATACGCAGACATAAGCTTTTTTCTTCACTTTCTTTGTCAGCCGGATAAATCAACCGGATTACATGACGATAATCCAAATGCTTAAAATCACGACCTGTAGCATGAATTTTACGCCAAATACTATAAGGTTGTCGATATCGTATTTCAGTACGGGCCTGAATCCCCTTTTCACGGAGCAAACTCAACATTTCACCAGTAAAAAGAGATAAGCGTTCTTGATCCTCTGCTTTATCAGCTTCAATAGCCTTTTCCAATTCTTCATATTCCAATGGACAACGATATTGCAAGCTTAAATTTTCTAATTCACGGCGAATGCCATATAACCCTAACCGATTGGCCAACGGGGCATAAAAATAATCTGTTTCTCCAGCAATCTTCATTTGCTTGTCCGGACGCATACTATCCAATGTGCGCATATTATGCAGCCGGTCAGCTAATTTAATCAAAATAGCTCGAATGTCATAATGAAGAGACTCTAACATCTGCTTAAAGTTATCTACCTGTTTAGAGGTCTCATACTGTTTCTTCTTTTGTTTTGTTACCACACGGACTAGATAAGCCACATCCGATCCAAAACGAGCCTTTACATCGTCTATCGTAAAATCCGTATCCTCCACTACATCATGCAAAAAAGCAGCTATGACTGGATTTGGACCCAACTGCAATTCTTCAGCTACAATACGGGCCACGGCTACCGGATGAATAATATAAGGTGCACCACTTTTCCGCAATTGACCTGCATGAGCTTCACGGGCAAATTCGAAAGCCTGACGAATCCGAACCGCATCTTCGTCCGACAGATTCCTCCGTTTCATCACAGTCAAAATCGCTTCTATCTGATTATTAAGTAATACATCATAGTCTTCCATAGTCATATAAGTTTTAAGGAAATAACCATCAATTCACAAATTTAATAATATTTATCGAAGAGTAATTCCTTTTCCTATTATTTTTTTGATGCTACGGCTTTTACATATGCCCGGTAACGACTATGGGGAGTCACAGGCACCAACGGCAAATACCCCTCTAGCAACTTCCCATTGTCAACGACCAAAGGATGCGCAGCCAAATCTGCCTCATGAGCCTGCTGCAAATCCAAGGAAGTAGCAAAAGCCTCCACTTTAAAATAGCCTACTGACTCATGCTTGAGATATCGGTCTGCAAAGATTCGTGCTACTACCCCCATGTTCATACGAAGATTCACCTCTATACACGGACATACAGCATATGATTGATCGGCCTGCTGACATATCAACATATCCACTCCCAAATAGCCTTGATATTGCCCATAGAATTCAACCAATAACTTCTGCACTTGTTCTCGAATAACTGTAAGATTAGACAACTTTACATATCCAGACAACCGTTTTTCTATCATTGAGTCCGAAGCTAACCAATTGCCTTGATAAGCCCCCTTGGCATTAGTATCAAACCAGGAATAACCCGCAAAAGACACACTTCCCTGACCATCGCTTATAAATTCCATGGCAAAATCACACACCTTATTATATATAGGCATTCCGATAATCGTCCCCTGAATTGTAAGAATATGTCTACACCACCCTGCTACTGAATCTGAAAAATCGGAGTAACACCATAACAGTCCCTTTCCACTACCAGACCAGGGAGCCTTAAACACGCAACATCCATGATGATGTGTCCAATAGTTTCTACAATCCTCTACTGAAAACAATACAACTCCACTTCCACAAACCTGAGGTAAATTCTGACAACCTTCCAAAACCTTCAGTGCCCGTTCTCTACTGGCCAAACAACGCAAAGTCACTAAATCCGAATGGATAGGCAATACATCTTCTGATATACCTTTTTTTATAAATCGTTTCTTTAAGGACGGACTCCATCCCCAAGGCAGTAGTTTCCAACCTCCATCCCCCACTAATTCACTCCAGGTAACCAACTCTACCTGCATATCAAACCACGACTTCATCTGCTTCAGAAACGCAAGATTATAAGCTGAAGCTGCTATAACAGCACTCCCAGGAAGGGCATACCATAAAGGAAGCAGTGCCAAATCATCAGACATCTGGCGAATCAATGCCGGAGCCATATAATGATCTGTAAAATCAGCCAGTGCCAAATCTGCATCCGAATTAAATAAATAAAGTTTATTCATAAAAACACCTACCAACATTAGTCAGACAAAGATAAAACAAATATTTTGTAAACTCTACTTTGCAATTTAATAAATATGTTCTATCTTTGCGACATAAAAATCGAATTGTAAGGATGGAAGCATTTTATCGGACACACGCCTATCTTATAGAGCATACCAATGCCCCTGTCCGTCGCGACCTCATGGATGAAATCAACTGGAATGACCGCTTGATTGGCATCAAAGGAACTCGCGGCGTTGGTAAAACTACCTTCCTACTACAATATGCCAAAGAAAAATTCGGCACCGACCGTTCCTGCCTATTTATCAACATGAATAATTTCTATTTTTCCGGACATAGCCTGGTGGATTTTGCATATGAATTTCAGCGCCGTGGAGGAAAAGTATTGTTGATAGACCAAGTGTTCAAACATCCGGCATGGAGCAAAGAGCTGCGTTTATGCTATGACCATTTTCCAAATCTGAAAATTGTATTTACAGGCTCATCCGTCATGCGTTTGAAAGAAGAGAACTTAGAACTGTGTGATATTGTGAAGAGCTATAACTTACGAGGTTTCTCATTCCGAGAATTCTTGAACCTGCAAACAGGAATGAAGTTTCATGCCTATTCGCTGGAAGATATCTTAATCAATCATGAACAAATAGCTAAAGGTATTCTCTCAAAAGTACGCCCTTTAGACTATTTCCAAGATTATCTGCACCATGGTTTTTATCCTTTTTTTCTGGAAAAGCGGAACTTTTCTGAAAACTTATTAAAGACCATGAACATGATGGTTGAGGTAGATATACTATTAATCAAACAGATTGAACTGAAATATCTTTCAAAAATAAAAAAATTATTATATTTGTTGGCTGTTGACGGGCCTAAAGCCCCCAACGTAAGCCAATTGGCAAATGACATACAAACTTCACGGGCTACGGTGATGAATTACATCAAATATTTAGCAGACGCAAGACTGATAAACATGGTTTATCCAAAGGGGGAAGAATTCCCGAAGAAACCATCTAAAATCATGATGCACAACTCTAACTTGATGTATTCCATCTATCCGGTAAAAGTAGAAGAGCAAGATGTACTGGAAACCTTTTTTGTAAATTCACTATGGAAAGACCATAAAATTAACAAAGGAGATAAAAACATCTCGTTTCTGGTGGATGAAGTCATGCCGTTCAAAATTTGCGCAGAAGGCATGAAGATAAAAAATAATCCGAATGTGACCTATGGACTGCACAAAGCGGAAATAGGCAGAGGAAATCAGATACCTCTATGGCTTTTCGGTTTTTTATATTGATATTTATGACTTTATTAACTTAATAAATTTGATTTAGTTATGACTAAACAGAAGAAATTCATTACATGTGATGGTAACCAAGCTGCTGCACATATCTCGTATATGTTCTCAGAAGTAGCTGCTATCTATCCTATCACCCCCTCTTCTACAATGGCTGAATATGTAGACGAATGGGCTGCCGCAGGTCGTAAAAACATCTTTGGCGAAACAGTATTAGTACAGGAAATGCAATCAGAAGCTGGTGCTGCAGGTGCAGTTCACGGTTCTCTGCAGGCAGGTGCACTGACTACTACTTACACTGCTTCTCAAGGTTTGCTGCTGATGATCCCGAATATGTATAAGATTGCCGGTGAATTCCTGCCTTGCGTATTCCATGTATCAGCTCGTACTTTGGCTTCTCATGCACTCTGTATCTTCGGTGACCACCAGGACGTAATGTCTTGCCGTCAGACCGGCTTCGCTATGTTGGCTGAAGGTTCTGTACAGGAAGTGATGGACCTGGCTGGTGTAGCTCACTTGGCTACCATCAAGAGCCGCGTGCCGTTCGTTAACTTCTTCGATGGTTTCCGTACTTCTCACGAAATCCAGAAGATTGAAATGTTGGAAAACGAAGACCTAGCTCCGTTGATTGACCAAAAAGCTTTGGCTGAATTCCGCGAACGTGCTTTGAACCCGATGAATCCGGTGGCTCGTGGTATGGCTGAAAATCCTGACCACTTCTTCCAACATCGTGAATCTTGCAATAACTTCTATGATGCAGTGCCTGCTATCGTAGAAGAATACATGAACGAAATTTCTAAGATCACTGGCCGTAAATATGGTCTGTTCGATTACTATGGTGCTGAAGATGCAGAACGTGTCATCATTGCTATGGGTTCTGTTACAGAAGCTGCCCGTGAAGCCATCGACTACTTGGTAGCTCAAGGCGAAAAGGTAGGTTTGGTAGCTGTTCACTTGTATCGTCCGTTCTCTGCTAAGCACTTCTTGGCTGCTGTTCCTAAGACTGCTAAGACTATCGCTGTTCTGGATCGTACTAAGGAACCGGGTGCTAACGGCGAACCTCTGTACCTCGATGTTAAGGACTGCTTCTACGGCGTAGAAAACGCTCCGGTTATCGTAGGTGGCCGTTACGGTTTGGGTTCTAAGGATACTACTCCTGCTCAGATCCTGGCTGTTTACAAGAACTTGGCTCTGCCTACTCCTAAGAACCACTTCACTATCGGTATTGTAGATGACGTTACCTTCACTTCACTTCCTCAAGAAGAAGAAATCGCATTGGGCGGCGAAGGTATGTTTGAAGCTAAATTCTATGGTCTGGGTGCTGACGGTACTGTAGGTGCCAACAAGAACTCTGTAAAGATCATCGGTGAAAATACTAACAAGCACTGTCAGGCATACTTCTCTTACGACTCTAAGAAGTCTGGTGGTTTCACTTGTTCACACTTGCGTTTCGGTGATACTCCGATCCGTTCTACTTACTTGGTGAACACTCCGAACTTCGTAGCTTGCCATGTACAGGCTTACCTTCACATGTACGATGTAACTCGTGGTTTGCGCAAGAACGGTTCTTTCTTGCTGAACACTATCTGGGAAGGCGAAGAATTGGCTAAGAATCTGCCTAACAAGGTGAAAAAATATTTCGCACAGAATAACATCACTGTTTACTATATCAACGCTACTCAGATTGCACAGGAAATTGGTTTGGGTAACCGTACCAACACCATCCTTCAGTCTGCATTCTTCCGTATCACAGGCGTAATTCCTGTTGACTTGGCTGTAGAACAGATGAAGAAGTTCATCGTGAAGTCTTACGGTAAGAAGGGTGAAGATGTAGTTAACAAGAACTACGCTGCTGTTGACCGCGGTGGTGAATACAAGCAATTGACTGTTGATCCGGCATGGGCTAACCTCGAAGTAGAAGCTGCTGCTGCCAACAACGATCCGGCTTTCATCAACGAAGTAGTTCGTCCTATCAACGCTCAGGACGGTGATTTGCTGCCGGTATCTGCATTCAAGGGTATCGAAGACGGTACATGGCACCAGGGAACTGCTAAGTTCGAAAAACGTGGTGTAGCTGCTTTCGTTCCTGAATGGAACCCTGAAAACTGTATCCAATGTAACAAGTGTGCTTACGTTTGTCCTCACGCTGCTATCCGTCCGTTCGTTCTCGACGCTGAAGAACAGAAGGGTGCCAACTTCACTCAATTGAAGGCTGTAGGTAAGGCATTCGACGGCATGACTTTCCGTATGCAGGTAGACGTAATGGACTGCTTGGGTTGCGGTAACTGTGTGGATGTATGTCCGGGTAATCCGAAGAAGGGTGGCAAGGCATTGTCTATGGTTCATCTGGAAAGCCAATTAGGCGAAGCTGCTAACTGGGAATACTGCGTAGAAAACGTGAAGACTAAACAACACTTGGTAGACATCAAGGCTAATGTGAAGAACTCACAGTTCGCTACTCCGTTGTTTGAGTTCTCTGGTGCTTGCTCTGGTTGTGGTGAAACTCCGTATGTAAAACTGATTTCTCAGTTGTTCGGCGACCGTGAAATGGTGGCTAATGCTACTGGATGTTCTTCTATCTACTCTGGTTCAGTTCCTTCTACTCCTTATACTAAGAACGAAAAGGGTCATGGTCCGGCTTGGGCTAACTCATTGTTCGAAGACTTCTGCGAATTCGGTCTCGGTATGGAATTGGCTAACGAAAAGATGCGTGCCCGTATTGCCAAGGCTATGAGCGAAGCTATCGCTGCTGAAGGTACTCCAGCTGAATACAAGGAAGTATTCCAGGCATGGTTAGACAACTGCCTCGACGCTGACAAGACTAAAGAATTGGCTGAAAAGATCATCCCGATGGTTGAAGCTGCTGCTGACAAGTGCGAAGCTTGCAAGACAATCGCTGACTTAAAACAATTCTTAGTTAAACGTAGCCAATGGATCATCGGTGGTGACGGTGCTTCTTACGATATCGGCTACGGTGGTCTGGACCATGTAATTGCTTCTGGTAAGGATGTTAACATCCTCGTATTGGATACAGAAGTTTACTCTAACACAGGTGGTCAGTCTTCTAAGGCTACTCCGGTGGGCGCTATCGCCAAGTTTGCTGCTGCTGGTAAACGTGTACGTAAGAAAGACCTCGGTTTGATGGCAACTACTTACGGTTATGTATATGTAGCTCAGATTGCTATGGGTGCTGATCAAGCTCAGACTCTGAAGGCTCTGCGTGAAGCTGAAGCTTATCCTGGACCGTCACTCATCATCGCTTATGCTCCGTGTATCAACCATGGTCTGAAAGCTGGTATGGGTAAGAGCCAGGCTGAAGAAGAAAAGGCTGTTAAGTGCGGTTACTGGCACTTGTGGCGTTACAACCCAGCTTTAGAAGCTGAAGGCAAGAATCCGTTCACTTTGGATAGCAAAGAACCGGATTGGACAGGCTTCAAAGACTTCTTGAAGGGTGAAGTTCGTT
>Escalade_p1__coassemble_412_pt1 | contig 44414 bp, 35 predicted proteins | sample Escalade_p1__metabat2_low_PE_015 | metagenome-assembled genome bin Escalade_p1
TTTGTTCGCAGCGAAGATAGAGTTTTCAATTATGAGCCAATTTTTGACTGCTTACTTCTTATTTAATATACACTTCCTGATGCCTTATACACATTTACTCATGCCCCAGCTAAATACCTTATCAATATTCGGACAATCAATACCTTTTTCCAACGCTAACTCCCATATAAACTTTAGCCCATAAGGAAAATCTTCAGTAAAATAACGACTTTTAAAATCAGGAATCCAACCATCTTCTACTGAAATCATTGGAGACAAGATATTTTCAAAAGCTACGATAGAAGAAATCTTCTTTGTCAGACTAGCTGCATCATAGCTTTCGTAGTATTCAAGCAATGATGGAATAGATTTCTTTTGAATCGGTAAAGTATCCAAAAGATGCATAAATTCAGCATCCATATCAATGAGCAGTTGACTAGCTTCGTCAGTCCATTCTTTATAAAAGAGAATGTTGTGATCATATTTTTCACCGCACCAATCTTTCCACATGGAATACAATCTTCCGGTGTGTAATATAGGATTACTATTAGTTAAAGACACTTCATAATGAGAAGACAGAAGTTTACAAGGAGTTAGCCATAGCTTTTCTACCAACAAACGAAATCCATCTGTATCTTCAATATTTTCAGTAGCAATAGCAACCTCTGGCTTATAACCTAAAAGATTTGCTGTATGACCATATTTCTCTACTCGAGCAATAAATGGAACACGCTGAAATCCAAAGAGTGATGTATGATTATCTAATACCCTATGAGCCGTAAAGAAGAAACCTGTACTACATACTATAGATCCTACAACAGCTTTTCCTATATAAGGTTTTATTGACTTTAAAGTACTCTCAATAGCGTAACCAGGCAAACATAAGAAAATAATATCACTACCCTGTACAGACTCTGCTGGATTACTTGAAATTACACTAAGATTGCCAACATAGAGTTTACCTTGCTTATCTTTAACCTCAATTCTATTCTGCCATAAAGTTGGACGTTGTGTATAGATATTTACTTCAACATTAGGCTGAGAAGACAGAACACCCGCACATACATGCCCCAATGATCCCCCGCCACAAATACAGATTTTCTTCATTACGACTCTTATTTTAAGATTATTATTTTACCAAATCTTTCAAAGCTGCAATCAACTGATTATTGTCAGCTGTGCTACGAACAGCTAAACGAATATATTTATTCGCTTCAATACCTTTCTTAGCGCTACAAGCACTAATCAGAATATTATGATTCTTCAACAATGAGAGAGCCAAGCTATTGGCTGTATAGGGTGCTAAAACTTCACAGAATACAAAGTTTGCTTGAGTTGGTACTACATGCAAGTAAGGAATCTTCTGCAATTCATTCACAAACTTAGAACGTACACCCAAGAACTTAGTACAAGCCTTATTATAATCTTTTTCGTACTTTGTAAAGATTTGCATAAAGAATTCTGCAAAAGAGTTAATATTCCAAATACTAACATCTTTCTTCATCTTAGCAATCAGAATTTTATCTGCGCATGCTAAGATACCTAAACGAAGTCCCGGTACGCCGTAACTCTTTGATATAGACTTCATCACTACCATATGAGGATAAGCTTCCAAGTAATTATCATACAGCAAAGACGAAGTTTCCCATTGATCACTGAAATCCACAAAACTTTCATCAACAATCAATCGAATCCCCTTATTTTCACACCAATTAGCCAACTTGCAAATATCATCTAATGGAATGAAATTACCAGTAGGATTATCCGGATTGATAAGCAATAAATTATCTACTGCATTCTCACCATAAAAAAACATCAAATCATCTACATTATAACGGAAGTCTCTGTTCTGTGGAATAAAAGTCACTACCCGACTATCATCCAAGCGATTGGGATATTCTTCAAAGGTAGGACGAATAACACCCAACTTTCCTGAAATATTTTCCATCAAAACCTTGATCAATTCAGCTGCACCATTTCCAGGTATGATGTATTCTTCCTTCACACCCCAACACTTACTAGCTAGCAATGTATTAACCTTCATACCTGAAGGATATTCGCCCAATAATGTACGGAAATTAGCTTCCAGTTCATCAATGATTTTAGAACGACGGAAATAAGGATTTACCAAATAGCAGAAATCAAGCATCTGCGGGAAACGCCAAAAACCACCATAACGGCTATAATATTTCTTCAATAAAACTTCGGGTTCAGAAAACAAGGCTTCAGCGATGTCCAAATCTTGTTTATCATCGATTTCATACCATTTTTCATTGGTTATAGGCAAAGCCTTGAGATCGTGAGAATTTAAGAAAGAAATAATCCGAAGTACATTTTCGTAGTACTCATTATTACCTACAGACTTAGTATAAGCCTCCAAGAAGGGTACATACTTGATCGTACTGAACTCTTTAGAGAACTTATAAATATTAACAGTCTTATAGTACACATCTACATCTTCGTAACGGAAAGCTGCTTTAGGTACAAAATTAACGATATTATTATCTTCATCGATACGAACCATAGTGCCGTCCATCCATGTTTCGTATTTAGCCACTAGAGCCAAATTAGGATACGGATTATCCAATAAAAGATTGAACATTCCGTCATCAAAAATCAAATCGCTTTCGATGAGGAGCGTATCATCTTCCATCATTTTATCCTTAGCCAAAGCCAATGAATAGATATTATTGGTTTTGTTGTAAATGGGATTGTTTACATACTCTATCTTCAGACCATTACGCTCATTTCCTAAGTAATCCATCAGTTTCTGACCTTCGTACCCTACTACGATAACTACACGATTTAGATTAAGTTGGCTTAACTGTCCCAATACTCTATCAATCAACGTAGTACTATTTACGGATACCATACACTTTGTGTTGTCTTTTGTATATTCACCAAGACGTTTGCCCATTCCGGCAGCTAAGATTATTGCTTGCATATAATTATAAAATTGTTTGATACATTATTACATCCGCCCTTATAAAATCAAGCAGATGAAATTTTGAATATTCTAAAATAATAATTTATAACATTTTATAAAAAATAAATGATATAGAAACTAGAGCATCATGCTTCCTATTCTCATCCATTAAAATATACTGAATTTACATTATCTATTATTTATGATGTCTTATCTTCCTAATAATATTTAAAACAACCTCCTTTTCTGAACGATCCAATCCTAAGAAAAAGGTAGAAATGCCTATTCCAAAAGTAGTAAGCATCAAAACTACACAAAATCGTATAAATCCTTCCCCTAGAAAATAATGCGCTAAAAGAGGTAAATATATGGTCGTAACAACAACAATAAAAAAGGGTACTAATACTTTTCTAAAGTAATCAACAAGAGAATAATGCACGATTCTTTTAAGAACTAAAAGAGCTACAATCTGAGCTAAAGCCAAAAAAACAAATGCTACCCACAAAGCTGATTCTGGGCTTCCCCCATACTTTAATATAAAATATGCAAAAATAACAGAAAAGACACCACAGAAACTTCCTGTTATTTGATATAAACTCATTTTCCCTGATGCATGTACAACGCCTGATACAGCAGAATTCAAATTCGACAAGAATGAGGTCATAACTACAATAATAATAAAAGTAGATGTATGCTGTGGTATGTTATCTCCTAACCATATCTTCAATATAAAATTTATTTCAAATAAAACAGGAAGCGATACAAAATATAAAAATAGACAACTAAATTTACTTATGGCATAAGTAAGATTCATCGTCCTATCAATATCACCTACAGCATATGATTGAATCACCTGAGGCCTGACAGGAATTGTAATGTTTGCAACAAAACTTTGAAGACCACCATTCACTTGAGAAGCTACACCACGAGCTGCATTAACAACTGGACCAAAAAACATATTCATAATGATATTAATACCCTGCTCTCTCAGCATTCCACTAGTCGTTCCCAATATATTCCAGCTAGAAAAGCCTAACATTGACTTAAAAAGTTCCTTATTAAAGCCTCGCTGAATAACTAAATGCTTAAAATTTGATTTACAATATAAATAATAAACAATAAAATCTATGATACTAATTAAGGTAAATAGCACACCATAAATTATCAATGTATCACCAGAAAAGCAAGGAGTTATAAATACAATAGCCAATTTCGCAACCGCATCAAACACACTTATTAGAGCAAAAAAGTCCATCTTTTCATGTGCCATAACAGTTGCCGTAAATGGAACTTGAATGATTATAAAAAGCATACTTACTACAGCCATGTGATAGATAAAACATGCAGCATACGATCTCACAACTGGAATTATCAATTCGTGTTGTAAATACCACAATCCAACAGTTTCTGCAAAGAATATAATAAGGATAGCTAACATCAATTGAATTCGCATTGCCATATTATATACTCTATTCTCTCCCAAAAAGCCGTTTTTACCCAACTCATAATTAAAAAAACGCTGAACACCATTGCTCATGCTAGCATTTAGGAATGAGAACATAGAAACAAAACCACAGACTACATTATAAATTCCATAATCCTCCACTCCTAATAAAGCCAAAACAGCACGAGTAGTATACAGATTAATTGCTAACACTATTACCATACGTATACTTAAGAATATACTATTTTTAGCAATCCTCTTATTTTCATTTTGAAAACTTACAGCCATATTTTTATATTAAAGGTAAACAGTCACTTTAGACCCGTTAAGGACCTAAAGAGACTAGATTGTAACCATCTATTTTTCCACACAGCACCATAAGCACCTCATTTCTGAGGTGTTATAGTTTTGATAAAAATAATAAATGATTGGATTTAACTTTTATTCATAGATATAACAGGGTAATAAGCGGTTTTTGTCCACAGGATTTCCTGCAAGCTTCTGTATAAGCTCGCCGAGATACCAGCGCATAGTTACCCCATTCATGTCACAAGTAAGCGTACACTTCTCCCCAAAGTCATCATAAATAAATAGTTTTCACTATTTTAATCAAACTATAAAAAGTTGTACGATTCATAATTTAACATTTTAGAGCCTTAAATCAAAGGTTTTGGACTACATTTTTGTTTTGAAATCCTAATTTGGGGCCTAATTCATCCAGTTCATGGCCGGCATCCTCCATGCATTCCTACGTGAGTTCGGGATAAGAAAGTATCTTTAAAAGTAAGCGTACACTTCTCCCCAAAGTCATCATAAATAAATGGTTTTCACCATTTTAATCAAACTATAAAAAGTAGTACGATTCATAATTTAACACTTTAGTACCTGAAATTAGGGGTTTTGGACTACATTTTTGTTTTGAAATCCTAATTTAGGGCCTAATTCATCCAGTTCATGACCTGCATCTTCCATGCATTCCTGCAAGTGTTTGCAGTATCCCGAATACTGACGTTCCATATAAACCTCACGGAGCTTATCTGAACTTTCATCTCCTGGTTCTAAAATGCTTAATAAATCAATCGACCCTTTGTCTTTGTTAAGTTCTTGATAATAGCGCAACCTCTCTGCTGCAAACGTATAGAGTTCGCCCAAGCATTTGATTCGGCTGCTGATTTCCATCATGGAATCCACATGGTATTTTAATTCATCTGTTTTCATCGTTTTATAATTTGCAATAACAAGGCAACAACATTCTTCTATCCACAGAATCATCTATAGCGCGTAAAGAAGACAAAAGATGCGAAATGTATTTTATGGGAGACAATTGATTAAAACCACAACTTTCAACCAAAGAATACATGAAACAAAAGTTTTTTGCACACTGCTCACTACCTATATTAATGCTGTTCTTTAAGTTAATTTTTACATGACGCATCATCTGCTCACAGAGATTATTGCTTAATTCTACATCTCCAGATTTCAACACATTCCTCATAGCCTTCCATTCTTTTTGAATATATTTCAGCGCCCTTTGGGTCATCAGTCCAAGCTTGCTGAAACCGCCATTGTTGATGTAATAATTAAACTTATCCTCTATTTCCTGCATAATAGAACTCGTGCGACATATACGTACCTGTTTACGTTCTTCACGACTAAGCCTCAGTTCTTTACATTCAGAGTCTATAGAAAAGATTTTCTTGATTTTGTTGATAAACCAACTCATGATCTTCCTGTTTTCATTCAGAGAATCGACACAAGGCCTCCTGATGTGGGTAAGACAAGCGCAACGCTTTTGAGGAGCATCATCCTGATTGTCATACATTTTATAAGCTATGTAACCATCCGTAGTAAAATAACCCTTAAACTTGTCCAGAAATGGTCGTATTACTCTCTGCGCCCTGCTTCCATCATCGTAGATAAACCAACTCAACTTTAACTTCTGAGCCCTGATACCCCATAGATATTTTACAAGATATCTTTTCTTTCCATCCTTGTCCCTCAGCCCTGTAAGACCTGTCGTTTCATCTATCATCCAATAATTGGTATTATACAGTTCATTGCACCACACAGCCTGCATCTGACTCTTTAGAAACGAAATGCAGCGATGCATGATGTCAACAAGCGTGCTCTTTGAAATATGAATGCCATAATAAGCCAATTTCTTGACTATATTTGACCAGGTTGTATTGAAACAAAAATGTTCGGTGAGTAAAAATGAAATCGTTTCTGCATCAAAGGGAACACCTGGAACTACAAGTTCATCAAATACACGTGAATCCCGTTCTTCACCATGGCATCTCACTGTGGCAACTTCCACAAAATACTCCTCGAAATGAGCCGGTACCATGACAAGGATACGTTTTAAACGCTTTTCAATCTCACCATTCCGCATTTTAAGTCTTTCTCCTTCACCAGCTTTATAATAATCATCCAGTTTGATATAATGAGGATTATCTGTATAAGGCTTATGTTTGCTGTAATCCAAACGCAGTTTCTTTGATTTTCTACGTAAGCATCCACTTCTACCCAAACTATCTAAAACCTTTTGGTTTACAAAATATTAGAAAGATAGAAAAAAGAGGATAATATTTGATTTTAACATTTAAAGACCATCAGACGGGCTGTTTTGAGCTGTTTTTCATCAGAATAGCCGTTTTCACACTGCAATTTGGCATTTTCTTCCTTCGCTGGTAGCTTCCATACATTCTCGTAAATTCAAGTTCCTTGTCCAGGTAGGACTCTAACTCTTCGTAGGTTTTCATCTTGATACGTTTATGCATGACCCTTAATCTGCAATCTCGCTCTCAACTCACTGACCAGTGCTTCAGTTCCACACCTCGCTCAACTTTTCTTTCCAGGCCGGGAAAGGCGGATGGGAAAGCAGTTCGTTGTAGATTTTTATATTCTTGTTGACCATCAGTTCAAAGCGATCCAGCAGGTCGTCGGTCAGGTAGGAATACAGCGGAAGGTACTGGTCTACTTTATATATAAGTCCCAGGCCTTTGTGTCCGCGTTTACTTCTTATGGACCCTACTCCGTCTTCATCCTTTCCTACCAGTACTTTATACAAAGTAGGACAAGTACGTTTGATTTGAGGTATCTGCACATTGGGATTGGTCAGCATATCGAAATAGTTGCCCCACTCGGCAAGAAGAAGCAGTTCGCCCTCACCGGCACGAATCAGGTGAATGATGGCGTACAAGCCGGGCTCCATCTTAAAGATGAGCTCCATGCTTTCTTTTTTCATGCAAATGGTGGTATTGGGCAATTCCTGATAAAAGGTTGCCCCAGCTTTAGTATCGAAGAGTTTACGCATAGTCTTTCGTAAGCAAGCAGTCACTTCAGCTCCGTGAAAGACCTGAAGTGACTGGATTGTATATAGTTTTATCTTTTACCCTCTCCGGATATGCAGTTCAATAGCCTCGCGGTGCGTCTGTGCAAACTCGCGGCTGTCTGTTACCACCAGGGCCAGATAACCTCCCCCGCCGGCTCCGGTGAGTTTCCACGCCAATACGTCGGGATAGGCGCTGTAGCGGGTGATGGCAGGACTGACATCGGCTTCCGGGAGCTTGACTCCGCGCACGGAAGGATGGATCATGCCGGGAAACAGGGCGGTCTGGGCCTGGAAAGAGGCTTGGTATGCCTGGGCAAAGGCGGCCAGGTTCCGGCTCAGGATGGCCTGCCAGCAGCGCTCGGCTGCCTCAGCCAGGTCTTGTACTTTCCGGGGCGTGATGTCGCGGCCGGTCACTACGTCGCATCCGGGCATCCGGGGGGCCAGGGGCACCAGCACGAGGTGGCTCTCCAGAAAGCGGAGGGTCATTTCGTCCTGACAGGTTTCCAGGCGCACGGGCCAGAAGTTGTTGTCATAGTAGTGGCGGCACAGGCCGGGCACGCAGATGCCAATGGCGTCCTGGGCTCCGGCTATATGGGTACTTTCCCGTTCGGGATTGTTTTCAAAACAGAATACCAGGCGGGCCAGCATCTCGGGGTCCATGTGGGGCAGCTTGATGGGCCAGATTTTCTGGATCATCTTCCGCGTGGAGGTGGACAGGCCGCAGCGGTCGCGCACTTCGAAGGTGGGCTCCAGTGAGAGGGTGATGGCCCATCCGGGATGGTGCATGCTGACGTAGGGCTGGTCTATCCAGGTACCGGCGAGGTCGAGCCGCGTGGGAATGCCGGTGCTGTGACCGGACTGGCAGGCGGCGCTGTCTTCCTGCTTCATCTGCGCCTTGAGGGCGGTGGAGCTGCGGACCGGCAGTCCCTCGTGGGGCGTGCGCTGCAGCTCGATGTACTGGATGCCCCGCTCCTGGCACAGGCGCCGCTTCTCGTCCGATCCTCCCTCGGCGTTGACCACGAAGTAATCGGGGCGGACGAGGTCGAGGGTGGGCAGGAAATCGATGATGCCGTGGCCTGCGTTGATGTACGCCTGGGTGACGTACCGGATGGCTTGGACCATGAACAGCCGTTCTTCCTGCGGGAACATGGGTTTGCGGTGCTTATATTCCAGGTAAGTGGCATCGGAACCGATGCCTACATAGAGGTCGCCATACTGTGAAGCTTGCTTGAAGAACTCCACATGGCCGCTATGAAGCAGGTCGTAACAACCTGATACGAATACTTTCTTTTTCATGAATGGCAGAGTTTCTTTCTACAAAGATAAGGCTTTCTGCTGAATATCCATATAAAACGGAAGGCAACGGGCCGTTATTCTTTCACTTCTTCGAGCATGGCGGCATCGATTTCCATACTGGCATAGCCCAGGAGGTCTACCTTGATGCAGAAGCGGGTGCCGCGGCCGGGTACCCGGTAAAGGTAGCCGGTGAAGCCTTGCAGACGGCCGGTCTTGATGCGGACCTTGGAACCGATGGGCAGGCTGGCGTCGAGCATCACGGGGGTGTCGGCATCGCCTACCATCTGGCGGAAATCGTTCATCTGCTCGGGACTGACCACGGCAAAGGGGGTCACCAGATCGCCGTCTTTGCGGGTGGCACGGTCTTTGAGGAAATGAAGGATGAAGAGGTTTTCGGCTTTGATGGCGTAACGCACGCTTTCGGTGCAACGCACAAACAGGAAGCAGGGACAGATGATACGGTCTACCCATTTACGGCGTCCGGTGCTGGGCCATTCATGAAGTTCGCGCTGGGAAGGTACATAGGTTTCGAGCTCGATGGGCTGAGTGCGGCGCTTATATTCTGCCCAGCGGGCCAGCTTCTTTTCGCAAGCTTTTTCCGTGTTGGGCGTGACTACTGCAATGTACCATTGTTTGCTCTCGGGTTGCATACAGTTTTATAGGGTTATTTGTTTGTTTTGATACGCCTACGGCATCGGCAAGTTCTATCGACCTGTCGGCATGGAAAATCGGATAAAGGATTAGTTTACAGCGATTTTCAAGGGGCGTCCTAGGGGTACTCATTGTACTTTCTGTTCAGCCTCCCCTGAGGGAGGGCTGCATTTCGCTACAAATGTAGAAATTATTTTCCAATTTCGGACTACTTTTTATCCGGATTTTTTCCCTAAGCAGGGTATGAGGGAGGATTAGCGGTAGTCGCGGATAAGACCGTCGCGCAGCCAGCGGGCCAGGGCTTCGCGGTTGGAACTTTTCACAAAGCGGCGCTGGTCGAAGCTGTTCTGGATGTTGCCCAGCTCTACGAAGAGGGCCACGGGGGTGGTATGGGTCAGCACATAGAGCGGACGGGGGCTCACGGTGCCCCGGAATCCGCGGTTGGGCTGGTAGCGGTCATACTTGCCCTGGAAGGTGTTCTTGACTTCACGCGCCAGGCGCTGCCCTTTCATGCTGCCGGGGGCGTGGTAGAAGAAGACGTCGGTCTGGGCGCTGCGGCTGCGGCTGTCTACATGCAGGAACACGGCGCGGCAGTATTTGTAGCGCCGGCGGTCCTGGCGGTAGTGGCGGTTGATGGCTTCGCAGCGCTGGCGGAGGCGTTCCACCTGGTTCAGGGGGATGGCCTTGCCTTCGCAGGTTTCGCGCTTGCTGTTATGGAGGTAGGCGTCGTCGCGGATGCCGTCTTTGGCGTCCTGGATGATGATGCGCACTTCGGCTCCTTGCAGCAGGAGGTGGCGTGCCAGGCGCAGGGCCACGTCGTAGGCGTACTCGTCTTCGTGGAGCTGGTGACGCCCCACCCTGCCGATGGCGCCCGGATCGGGACCGCCGTGTCCGCTCACTATGTAGAAGCAGGCGCCTTTGAGCTGGCTGCCCTGGGGCTGCACTTCGGCCCATTTTTTGCCGAAAAGGGGATATCGCTTGTCTTTTTGCTTTGCCGTAACCGAAATGGGGTTAAATAGGACTATAAAACAGAAAAATAATAGAATTCTTATCATATTTTGAGTATTTGCGCGCAAAATTACAATCTTTTCCTTACTTTTGCCAATGGTTAAAGGAAAAGTTTCAGCTTTCCGTTTCTAATTTTTCAATTTAAATTTTCTGTGTATATGACTAAACAATTGAAACCGGAAACTTTGTGTGTGCAGGCGGGTTGGAATCCGAAAAAGGGGGAACCGCGGGTGTTGCCGATTTACCAGAGCACCACGTTTAAATATGAGACGAGTGAACAGATGGCGCGCCTGTTTGACCTGGAGGACAGCGGCTATTTTTATACGCGCCTGCAGAATCCGACCAATGATGCAGTGGCGGCGAAGATTGCAGCCCTGGAAGGCGGTGTGGCGGCGATGCTGACTTCGAGCGGCCAGGCGGCGAATTATTATGCCATTTTCAATATCTGCCAGGCGGGCGACCACCTGGTGTGTTCGTCGGCTATCTACGGGGGGACGTTCAACCTCTTCGGGGTGACGATGAAGAAGCAGGGCATCGAGGTGACGTTTGTTCATCCGGATGCGAGCGAGGAGGAGCTGGCGGCGGCGTTCCGCCCCAACACGAAGGCGCTCTTCGGTGAGACGATTTCGAATCCGTCGCTCGAGGTGCTGGATATCGAGAAGTTTGCCCGGGTGGCGCATGCGCACGGGGTGCCGCTGATTGTGGACAATACGTTCCCGACGCCGATCAACTGCCGCCCGTTTGAATGGGGCGCGGACATCGTGGTGCATTCTACGACGAAATATATGGACGGGCATGCCACGAGTGTGGGCGGGGCCATTGTGGACAGCGGACGGTTTGACTGGGAGGCGCATGCCGAGAAGTTCCCGGGACTGTGTACGCCGGATGAGTCGTACCACGGCCTGACGTACACCAAGGCGTTCGGCAAGCTGGCGTATATTACCAAGGCGACGGCGCAGCTGATGCGCGACCTGGGCAGTGTGCAGTCGCCGCAGAATGCGTTTCTGCTGAACTTGGGACTGGAAACGCTGCACCTGCGGATGCCGCAGCATTGCCGCAACGCGCAGCGGGTGGCGGAGTATCTGCAGCAGCATGAGAAGGTGGCCTGGGTGAATTATTGCGGGCTGCCGGGTAATCCTTATTATGAACTGGCTCAGAAGTATCTGCCGAACGGCAGCTGCGGGGTGATTTCGTTTGGCCTGAAAGGGGGCCGTGAGGAGTCGATCCGCTTTATGGACAGCCTGAAGCTGGCGGCTATCGTTACACATGTGGCGGATGCCCGGACGTGTGTACTGCATCCGGCCAGCCATACGCACCGTCAGATGACGGACGAGCAGCTGGTGGAAGCCGGGGTCCGGCCGGACCTGATCCGTCTGTCTGTGGGCATCGAGAATGCCGACGACCTGATAGCGGACATCGAACAGGCGCTGGGCCAATAAGATGACTGATGTATAATTTCTTAAACTGGATATGTTTTTATGGCTAAAGTGACGAAGGAAGCGGCTTTGCTCTATCATTCTCAGGGCAAGCCGGGTAAAATAGAAGTGGTGCCTACGAAACCGTACAGCACGCAGTCGGATCTGTCGCTGGCGTACTCGCCGGGGGTGGCAGAACCGTGTTTGGAGATTGAAAAGAATCCGCAGGATGCGTATAAGTATACGTCGAAGGGAAACCTGGTGGCGGTGATTTCCAACGGAACTGCGGTGCTGGGCCTGGGGGATATCGGAGCCCTGGCCGGAAAACCGGTGATGGAGGGCAAGGGATTGCTCTTTAAGATTTACGGCGGCATCGATGTGTTTGACATCGAAATCAACGAGAAGGATCCGGATAAGTTTATCGAGGCGGTGAAGGCCATCGCTCCGACATTCGGCGGCATCAACCTGGAGGATATCAAGGCGCCGGAGTGTTTTGAGATTGAGCAGCGGCTGAAGGCGGAACTGGATATTCCGGTGATGCACGACGACCAGCACGGCACGGCCATCATCTCGAGTGCGGGCTTGCTGAACGCGCTGGAGGTAGCGGGCAAGAAGATTGAGGAGGTGAAGATTGTGGTGAACGGGGCCGGAGCGGCGGCTATCTCGTGCACGAAGCTGTATGAGGCGCTGGGGGCTACGCACGAGAATATCGTCATGCTCGACTCGAAAGGGGTGATTACGAGCGACCGCGAGGGGCTGAATGAGACGAAGCGGTATTTTGCTACCGACCGCCGCGATGTGCATACGCTGGAGGAAGCGGTGCGCGGGGCGGATGTGTTCCTGGGTCTTTCCAAAGGGAATGTGCTGACGCAGGAGATGGTGCGCAGCATGGCGGATCATCCGATTGTGTTTGCCCTGGCTAACCCGGTGCCGGAGATTTCGTACGAGGATGCCATGGCGGCCCGCCCGGATGTGCTGATGTCGACGGGACGCTCGGATTATCCGAACCAGATTAATAATGTGATCGGTTTCCCCTACATCTTCCGCGGTGCGCTGGATGTGGCTGCGAAGGCCATCAATGAGGAGATGAAGCTGGCGGCGGTGCATGCCATTGCGGACCTGGCGAAGCAGCCGGTGCCGGATGTGGTGAATGCGGTGTATGAGGTGAACAACTTTACTTTCGGTCCGGATTATTTCATCCCGAAACCGGTGGATCCGCGCCTCATCACGGAGGTGAGTATGGCGGTGGCCAAGGCGGCCATAGAGAGCGGGGTGGCCCGCAAGCCTATCACGGACTGGGAGGAATACCGGCAGCATCTGAAGGAGCTGATGGGTCAGGAAAGCAAGCTGACTCGCCAGCTGTATGACACGGCGCGCCGTCACCCGCAACGGGTGGTCTTTGCCGAAGGGGTGCACCCCAATATGCTGAAGGCGGCGGTGGAAGCCAGACAGGAAGGTATCTGCCACCCCATCGTGCTGGGCAATGACGAGGCCATCGAGAAGCTGGCTCAGGAACTGGATCTGAGTCTGGAGGGCATCGAGATTGTGAATCTGCGCCACCCTAACCAGGCGGAACGTCGCGAACGCTATGCGCATATCCTGGCTGAGAAGCGAGCACGCCAGGGGGCTACCTATGAGGAGGCGAACGACAAGATGTTTGAACGCAACTACTTCGGTATGATGATGGTGGAAACGGGCGAGGCGGATGCCTTTATCACGGGGCTGTATACGAAGTACAGCAATACCATCAAGGTGGCGAAGGAGGTGATCGGCATCCGGCCGGAGTACCAGCATTTCGGCACCATGCATATCCTGAACTCGAAGAAGGGGACTTACTTCCTGGCGGATACGCTGATTAACCGCCATCCGAATGCGGATACGCTGACGGATATCGCGAAGCTGGCGGCAGAGACGGTGCGGTTCTTTAACCATATGCCGGTGATGGCCATGCTGAGCTATTCGAACTTCGGCGCGGATTCGGAAGGAAGTCCGGTGGGTGTGCACCAGGCGGTGGAAACCATGCAGCGTGAGTTCCCGGATCTGGCCATCGACGGGGAAATGCAGGTGAACTTTGCCATGAACCGTGAGATGCGCGACCGGAAGTATCCGTTCAACAAGCTGAAGGGGCTGGATGTGAATACGCTGATTTTCCCGAACCTGAGCTCGGCCAATGCGGGCTATAAGCTGCTGCAGGCCATGAATACGGATATGGAGCTGATCGGCCCGATCCAGATGGGGCTGAACAAGCCGATTCACTTTACTGACTTTGAAAGCTCGGTGCGCGACATCGTGAATATCACGGCGGTGGCGGTGATTGATGCCATCGTGGCCAAGAAGAAGGCTTGCCAGTGTGAAAACATCTAACGGACCTGCGTGATGAAAAAGAAACTTTCGAAATCACAGATTATCTGCATAGTGCTGCTTTGGGCAGCACTATGCTTTTTAGTTTTGACGGGGGTGGAACGGGTGGACGGCCCGGTGGTGGTGACTCTGCTCATGTCGGCTGCCTTTGTGTTTATCCCGGTGTATCAGAGCCTGAAGAAATAATATCAATTTGCAAGAATATCGATTATTTTTCTTATATTTAAGAAAGAATTATTGGTAGGTTCCAAATTTATCGTTACTTTTGCACCCGATTTGAAAGAATAGAGATTTAAACTACTAATAAAAAAATTAGAGATTATGAATGCAGCAAAGGTATTAGAAGATTTGAAAAGACGTTTTCCGAATGAACCGGAGTACCATCAGGCGGTAGAGGAAGTGCTGGGTACCATCGAAGAAGAATACAACAAGCATCCTGAATTTGATAAGGCGAACCTCATTGAGCGCCTGTGCATTCCTGATCGCGTGTATCAGTTCCGCGTGACTTGGGTGGACGATAAGGGTAACGTGCAGACCAACATGGGTTACCGGGTGCAGCATAACAATGCCATCGGTCCGTACAAGGGCGGTATCCGTTTTCACTCTTCCGTGAACCTCTCTATTCTGAAGTTCCTGGCTTTTGAACAGACTTTCAAGAACTCGCTGACTACCCTGCCGATGGGTGGCGGTAAAGGAGGCTCTGACTTCTCTCCGCGCGGCAAGAGCCAGGCGGAAGTGATGCGCTTTGTACAGGCTTTCATGCTGGAGCTGTGGCGCCATGTGGGTCCGGAAACGGATGTGCCGGCCGGTGATATCGGTGTGGGCGGCCGTGAAGTGGGCTTTATGTTTGGCATGTACAAGAAACTGACGCATGAATTTACCGGTACGTTTACGGGCAAGGGCCGTGAATTCGGCGGTTCGCTGATTCGTCCGGAAGCTACCGGTTACGGTAATATCTATTTCCTGCTGGAAATGCTGCAGACCCGCGGTCTGGACCTGAAGGGTAAGTCTTGCCTGATTTCCGGCTCGGGCAACGTGGCTCAATATACGGCGGAAAAGGTGCTGCAGATGGGCGGCAAGGTGCTGACCATGTCTGACTCGGATGGGTATATCTATGACCCGGAAGGCATTGACCGCGAAAAACTGGATTACATCATGGAACTGAAGAATCTGTACCGCGGACGTATCCGTGAGTATGCAGAGCAGTATCCGGGTGTGAAGTATGTGGAAGGGGCCCGTCCTTGGGGCGAAAAGGCGGATATCGCACTGCCGAGTGCTACGCAGAACGAGCTGAACGGCGATGATGCCCGCAAGCTGGTGGAAAACGGGGTAATGGCGGTATCGGAAGGGGCGAACATGCCTTCTACACCGGAAGCGATCCGCGTGTTCCAGGATGCGAAGATTCTCTATGCACCCGGTAAGGCTGCCAACGCTGGGGGTGTATCGGTATCGGGGCTGGAAATGACTCAGAACTCCATCAAACTGGGCTGGAGCGCCGAAGAGGTGGATGAAAAGCTGAAAAGCATCATGAAGAATATCCATGCGGCCTGTGTACAGTATGGTACGGAAGCTGACGGCTATGTGAACTATGTGAAGGGGGCCAATGTGGCGGGCTTCATGAAGGTGGCCAAGGCGATGATGGCGCAGGGTATCGTATAAATCCTACCCCATATAACTTGCTTTTTTAATTAAATTATTCCAGATAAAACTCCGTTTGCTATGAAATAAGCAAACGGAGTTTTTCGGTTTATCTCTCACTGTTTTAATACAAGAAACATTACCTTTGCACAAAAGCTGAAATGATATGGAAAAGAAAGAAGTACCTGTACTGCTGCTCACGGGGTACCTGGGCAGCGGCAAGACGACGCTGGTGAATCATATCCTGGCGAATCAGAAAGGAATTAAGTTTGCCGTGATTGTGAATGATATCGGCGAAGTGAATATCGACGCGGACCTGATTCAGCAAGGCGGCGTGGTGGGCAAGAAGGATGAGAGCCTGGTGGCGCTGCAGAACGGCTGCATCTGCTGTACGCTGAAGATGGATCTGGTGGAACAGATCGGGGATATCCTGAAACTGAACCGCTTTGATTATATCGTGATTGAGGCGAGCGGTATCTGCGAACCGGAACCGATTGCCCAGACGCTCTGCTCGATCCCGACCATGGGCGGACTGTACACGAAGTATGGCATCTGCCGGCTGGACTGCATCACTACGGTGGTGGATGCGCTGCGCCTGCAGAGTGAGTTTGCCTGCGGGGAACGCCTGAATGACCGGGCGCTGGAGGAAGAGGATATCGAGAATCTGATTGTGCAGCAGATTGAATTCTGCAACGTGATTCTGCTGAACAAGGCGGATGAGGTGGAACCGGAGGAGCTGGGACGCATCCGGCAGATTCTGAAAACACTGCAACCGGCGGCGGAAATCATAGAATGCAACTATGCGGAGGTGGAACTGGAGAAGCTGCTGAATACGCGTCTCTTCCACTTTGAACGGGTGGCTACTTCGGCGGGATGGATCCGGGAAATCGAGAAGCCGCTGGAGGAGCTGGAGCATGAGCATCATCATGAGCATGAAGACGAACATCATCACGAAGATGAGCATGAGCATCATCATGAGCATGAAGATCATCATCATGAAGATGAGCACTGTCATGAACCGGGGCATCCGGCGGGCTGTACCTGCCACCATCATCACCACGGTCCGGGCGGACATACGGAGGAGTACGGTATTGATACGTTTGTGTATTACCGCCGTCCGGCATTCGACATCCACAAACTGGATGCGTTTATCGCCACGCGATGGCCAAAGAATATCATCCGCACCAAGGGGGTATGCTATTTCAGCCATAACCGGGATATGTCTTTCCTCTTTGAACAGGCAGGGGTGCAGAAGAAGATTACGGAAGCGGGCCTGTGGTATGCCACGGCACCGGAAACGGATCTCATTGAACTGATGAAGCAGGAGCCGGGCTTGCTGCGCGACTGGGACAGCCAGTATGGCGACCGCATGCAGAAGCTGGTGTTTATCGGTCAGCACCTGGATAAGGAACAGCTGGCCAGAGACCTGGATGACTGCCTGGAAAAATAAGGAAATCCGCCAGACGTACTGACCCAAAGAAACTGCCCCTTACCTTCACAGGCGAGAGGCAGTACAAACCACAAATACAAATACAACTAAACAAAGTTTCTTTATCAGATAATGCCTTGTCCCATCATGGCATGTGCCACCTTCATGAAACCGGCAATATTAGCGCCTTTCACATAATTGATATAACCATCAGGCTCTGTACCGTACTTCACGCACTGTGCATGGATGCCGTGCATAATGGTGTGGAGCTTTTCGTCTACTTCGGCAGCTGTCCAGCTGAGGTGCATAGCATTCTGTGACATTTCCAGACCACTGGTAGCTACACCGCCGGCATTCACAGCCTTACCCGGAGCATACATCATCTTATGTTCGATAAACTTGTCGATAGCTTCCGGAGTACATCCCATGTTAGAGATTTCGCCTACACAAGTTACCTGGTTATCAATCAGATGCTGAGCATCTTCGCCGTTCAGCTCGTTCTGAGTAGCGCAAGGCAACGCAATGTCTACCTTCACTTCCCAAGGACGCTTGCCTGCTACGAAAGTAGAGCCCGGGAATTTTTCAGCATACGGAGCTACGATGTCATTGCCCGAAGAACGGAGTTCCAACATGTAGTCAATCTTTTCGCCGCTGATACCATTGGGGTCGTAGATGTAACCGTCAGGACCGGAAATGGTAACGACTTTGGCACCCAGCTGGGTAGCCTTGGTGGCAGCACCCCATGCTACATTACCGAAACCGGAAATAGCCACGGTCTTGCCCTTGATATCGATGCCCTTGGTTTCGAGCATCTGGTGTACGAAATACAAACCTCCGAAACCAGTAGCTTCCGGACGAACCAGTGATCCACCAAATTCCAGACCCTTACCGGTAAAGGTTCCTGTAAATTCGCGTTTCAGTTTCTTATACATACCGAACATATAGCCCACTTCACGGCCACCTACGCCAATATCACCGGCAGGCACGTCCATATCCGGACCTACATGACGCCACAATTCCAGCATGAAAGCCTGGCAGAATCGCATGATTTCAGCGTCGCTCTTACCGCGCGGAGAGAAATCGGAACCGCCCTTACCACCGCCCATCGGCAATGTGGTCAACGCATTCTTAAAGGTCTGTTCGAATCCCAGGAACTTCAGGATAGACAGGTTCACAGAAGCGTGGAAACGGATACCTCCCTTGTACGGGCCAATGGCATTGTTGAATTGAACACGGTAACCCAGGTTGGTCTGAACTTCACCCTGATCATCTACCCAAGTAACACGGAACGTAAAGATACGGTCGGGTTCTACCAGTCTTTCGATGATCTTGGCTTTCTCAAATTCTGGATGCTGATTGTAGATACCTTCGATAGAATGAAGTACTTCTTTCACTGCCTGAAGATATTCAGATTCACCGGGATGTTTTGCCTCCAAAGAGGTCATGATGCGCTCGATATTCATAATATTCAGTATTAAAGGTTACACCTTGAAAAATTAAAAATCACTCAAGGCGGATTTAAAGTTTACTCAAGCATTTTGTCATTGATTGACACTGCAAATATAAGAATATTTTTCATACCTGTATCATTTCAGGTGATTATTTTCTTTAAAATATGATAAAATGTCAGATTTCACCTGAACGGAGGATGGCACACCTTATATATAATATCCGGGCCGGACGGCCGGAAAAAAGGCACTTTTTTACAGCGAAGAGGCCACGAGCCGGTAGACGTCGTCGTTCTCGCCTACTACCCACACCACATCGCCCTCGGCAAAGGGTTCGGAGGGCATGGGAGCCCGGAGCGGTTCGCCGGCATGTTCTACCCCGGCTATGAGGCAACGGTAGTGTTCGCGGATGCCGGCTTCCTGAAGGGTCTTGCCCAGGAAGGGCGAATGGGCGTCGATACGGAACTGGCGCAGGGTCATCTCGCTCTTTTCCACTACATCGTCGTCGAGACGGGAAGCGGCTTCCATGGCCTGACCGAAGACGCTGAGTTCTTCATCGGTGGCCAGCACCTGGATTTTATCCTGCGGAAAGAGACGGACGGAGGGCCCGGGGATGTTGATGCGCTTCTTGCCGCGCAGGATAGAAACGACATGCACGCCGTACTGGCTGCCGAAATGGAGTTCTGACAGGGTCTTACCGGCCCAGAAGGCTTCGCCGGGCACGAGGTAATCGGCCAGGTGCAGGTCGCGGGAGAGCAGTCGGCCGGCGTATTCGGGTTTCTTCTCGCCCAGGTACTCGGCCCGCATATCGCGGGAACGGAGGTTCTGGAAAAACTTGCGCTCGATGAGGATGGACTGCTTCTTGAGTTGCCGGGAAAGGACCATGACGATGACCAGCAGCACGGCGACTCCGAAGACGATGCCCACTGAAATCTCGAAGAGTCCGGCCAGGACGAACATGAGGAATGAGACGGCCAGAAGCACGCGCAGCACGATGGTGGCCACCAGTGGAGCCCGGTTGCCCCGGCTTTCATTCCACAGGGTGATGAACTCTTCGGAATGGTTTTTCTTGATCATGATGGCCCGCAGGAAGGGCGAGATGAACAGGATGGTCAGGGCTGCTGCCAGCAGCGAACCGCTGATGCCGGGCAGACAGCTCTGGGTGAAGGGAACCAGAAAACGGAAGGCCAGGGCGATGACGGCGATGCAAATGATGGAATAAACCACGGTGATGCGTACCAGCGATACGATGAGCCGTTTCCACAGGCTTTCGTGGTTGACCGTGGGGGCGCTGTTGGCGTACCGTGACAGGAATTTCCGGGCGCGATCGGACAGACGGGCATCGACCCAGGCCGAAGCCGGTTCAGCCAGCCGGATCATATAGGGCGTGAGGAAGGTGGTGATGACGGACACAGCCACCACAATGGGATAGAGAAAATGGCTGGTCACTCCCAGCGATACCCCCAGAGAGGCTATGATGAAGGCAAACTCACCGATTTGCGTCAGACTGAAACCGCACTGCATGGCCGTTTTCAGGGGCTGCCCGGAAAGGAGCATGCCCAGGGTGCCGAAAAACGACTGTCCGAGGAGGACTGCCAGGGTAATGGCCAGGATGGGCAGGGCATATTCTACTATCATGCCGGGATCGACCATCATGCCCACAGACACGAAGAAGATGGCACCGAAAAGGTCCTTGACCGGTTTCACCAGCCGCTCGATACTCTCGGCTTCGACCGTCTCGGCCAGGATGGAACCCATGATAAAAGCACCGAAAGCGGCTGAAAATCCGGTATGAGCGGCTACCACCACCATACCGAAACAGAGCCCCAGCGATACGATGAGCAGGGTTTCCTCGCCCATCAGGCGACGGGTGCGCTTCAGCAGTTCGGGAATGACGTAGATGCCTACCACAAACCACAGGATGAGGAAGAAGAGCAGTTTGGCTATGCTCTGCAGCATCTCTACGCCTTCGAAATTATGACTCACGGCCATGGTGGAAAGAATCACCATCAGCACAATGGCCAGGATGTCTTCGAGAATCAGCACACTGAGTACCAGACTGGTGAACTGCTTCTTGAGGATGCCCAGGTCATCGAAGGCCTTATAGATGATGGTGGTAGACGACATGGCAATCATCCCGCCCAGAAAGAGGCAGTCCATCTGCTTCCAGCCAAACGCGGTGCCTACCGATACCCCCAACAGAATCATGCAGAAGATGATGGTGCAGGCGGCAATGATGGCCGGCCCCCCTACCTTGACAATCTTCTTGAAACTGAACTCCAGCCCCAGCGCAAAAAGAAGGAAGATAACCCCGATGTCCGCCCAAGTCTGAATGTTGGCGGCATCTGCCACCGAAGGCGTGTACTCCAGGTGCGGACTGGCCAAAAATCCGGCTACCACATATCCCAACACCAGAGGCTGCTTGAGCTTCTTGAAAAGCAACGTCATGACTCCTGCACAAATCAATATCAAAGCCAAATCGGCTATCAAGGGGGCTAAATGTGACATATTATTAGTATTTGGTGATTTTTGCCTACAAAGGTACTATTTAATTAAGAATTAAAAATATTGAAAGGAGATTTTATTTCATAAAAATGACCACGATTTAGTGCACGAAATATTTCATTATTCAAGGAGAATTGCTTTTCTTTGTGGTGGTTTACCCTTGGTAGAGGAACCTTTTAATTATTAAAAGATAAATATCATGAAAATTTCACACATTGAACATTTAGGCATTGCCGTAAAGAGCATCGAAGAAGCTCTTCCGTATTATGAAAACGTATTGGGTCTGAAGTGTTACAACATCGAAACCGTTGAAGACCAAAAGGTTAGAACTGCCTTCCTGAAAGTGGGCGACGTTAAGATCGAATTACTGGAACCAACCAGCCCGGAAAGCACCATCGCTAAATTCATCGAAAAGAACAACGGAAACGGGGGAATGCATCACCTGGCTTTTGCCGTGGAAGATGGCGTGGCTCATGCACTGACCGATGCGGAAGCAGCCGGCATCCGTCTCATCGACAAAGCACCGCGCAAAGGGGCGGAAGGACTGAACATTGCTTTCCTGCACCCGAAATCAACCCTCGGCGTTCTGACTGAACTTTGTGAAAAACCGGAATAATTTAACAGAACCTTTTAAACTTTTGAATCAATGAGTAACCAGCTGGAAAAGATTAAAGAGCTCATTGAGCTTCGCGCTCAGGCTCGATTAGGTGGTGGCGAAAAGGCTATAGAAAAACAACATGCCAAAGGCAAATATACAGCCCGTGAACGTATTGCACAGTTGCTGGATGAAGGCAGCTTCGAAGAAATGGATATGTTTGTGAAACACAGATGTACCAACTTCGGACAAGATAAGAAACATTTCCTGGGCGACGGAGTGGTGACCGGTTGCGGTACCATAGAAGGCAGACTGGTTTATGTGTTTGCCCAAGACTTTACGGTGTTCGGCGGATCGCTGTCGGAAACCATGGCGATGAAGATCTGCAAGGTGATGGATATGGCCATGAAGATGGGGGCTCCGGTCATCGGTATCAACGACTCGGGAGGTGCCCGTATCCAGGAGGGTATCAATGCCCTGGCAGGGTATGCTGAAATTTTCCAACGCAACATCATGGCTTCGGGAGTGATTCCGCAGATTTCGGGTATCTTCGGCCCCTGTGCCGGCGGGGCGGTGTATTCTCCGGCGCTGACCGACTTTACGCTGATGACGGAAGGTACGTCGTATATGTTCCTTACCGGACCGGCGGTGGTGAAGACGGTGACCGGCGAAGATGTATCGCAGGAAGACCTGGGAGGTGCCAGTGTGCATGCCTCTAAATCGGGCGTAACGCACTTTACGGCTGCCAACGGCGAAGAAGGTCTGGCCATCATCCGCAAGCTGCTGAGCTTTATTCCGCAGAACAACCTGGAGGAAGCACCGATAGTGAACTGTACGGACCCGATTGACCGTCTGGAAGATTCTCTGAACGAAATTATCCCGGACAATCCGAACAAACCGTATGATATGTATGAGGTGATCGGTGCCATCATCGACAACGGGGAATTCCTGGAAGTACAGAAAGATTATGCCAAGAACCTGATTATCGGCTTTGCCCGCATGAACGGACAGTCGGTGGGTATCGTGGCCAACCAGCCCAAATACCTGGCCGGGGTACTGGACTGCAACGCATCTCGCAAGGGGGCTCGCTTTGTACGTTTCTGCGACGCCTTCAACATTCCGCTGGTGACTCTGGTCGACGTGCCGGGATTCTTGCCGGGTACGGGTCAGGAATACAATGCAGTGATCCTGCACGGTGCCAAACTGCTGTATGCATACGGCGAAGCTACGGTGCCCAAGGTGACTGTGACGCTGCGTAAATCGTATGGCGGATCTCACATTGTGATGAGCTGTAAACAGCTCCGCGGGGATATCAACTATGCATGGCCTACTGCCGAAATCGCGGTAATGGGCGGTGCCGGTGCGGTAGCTGTGCTCTATGCCAAGGAAGCGAAAGAACACGAAAATCCGGCTCAGTTCCTGGCTGAAAAAGAAGCTGAATATACCAAGCTCTTTGCCAACCCGTATAATGCTGCCAAGTATGGCTACATTGACGATGTCATCGAACCGCGTAATACCCGCTTCCGCGTGATCCGTGCCCTGCAGCAGCTGCAGACCAAGAAGCTGACGAACCCTGCCAAGAAGCACGGTAACATTCCTCTCTAAGAGCGGCACGCAGCCAGAAGTGATTCGTTAAACGTAAAAACACGGAAAAATGTATAGAAAAAAAATAGGAATTCTGATCGCAGCATTGATGACTCTCGGCGGAACAGCGGCCGCTCAAAGCGCCGGCAGCCTGTGCATCAACGAGGTGCTGGTGAGCAATCAAGATAATTTCCAGGATGACTATGGCAAACAGAATGCCTGGATTGAAATCTTCAATACTTCCTTTGCCACCGTGGATATCCGAAACTGCTACCTGACCAACAATAAGAAGGTGTTGGACAAGAGTCTGTCGGCTCCCGAACGTGCTGCTTTGATGTACCCCATCCCCAAGGGGGACGTATTGACCAAGATTGCCCCCCGCCAGCATCTGCTGTTCTGGGCGGACAATGAACCGAAACGGGGCAATTTCCACCTGAGCTTTACCTTGGATCCGGAAAAGGAAAACTGGATTGCTCTCTATGATGCCAACGGCACTACCCTGCTCGACTCCATTACGGTACCTGCCAACCTGCCGGTGGACTGCTCTTACGGCTTGAAGGTGGACGGTGTGAAGGAAAGCGGCTGGGCGGTCATGGGAATGGACGGACGGTATGTGACTCCGAGCACCAACAACAAGACGCTCGACTCGAACGAGAAAATCGACGGATTTAAAATGAAAGACCCTCTCGGCGTGGGTATGGCTATCATGGCCATGCTGGTGGTGTTCAGCGGACTGCTCCTGCTGTTTGTCTCCTTCAAAATCATGGCCGGCATCGGCTTGAGCATCCTGAAGAAGAATGCCATGCGATTCCACGGCATCAAGGATAAACTGGAGGCTGAGGAAAAATCGATCGGTTCGGAATCGGGTGAAATCTTTGCTGCCATCGCCATGGCCCTGCATGAATATCAGGACAATGTGCATGATATCGAAGATACCATCCTGACCATCAACAAGGTGAAACGTAACTACTCGCCTTGGAGCTCGAAGATTTACAACATGCGTCAGACACCGCGTAAATAAGACTGAATCATCAATTTAGTAATCTGAAAAAACAATGAAACAATATAAGTATAAAATCAATGGTAACCTCTACAACGTGACGGTAAACGACGTGGAAGACAATATTGCCCGCGTAGAGGTAAACGGTGTTCCCTACAACGTAGAACTGGATAAACCTATCAAGACGGCGGCCAAACCGATTGTGCGTCCGGCAGCTGCTCCGAAAACTGTGACGGGTGCTCCGGTGGTATCGCGTCCTGCTACTCCCAGCAAGAATGCCGGCGTGAAGTCGCCGCTGCCGGGTGTCATCCTGGATATCAAGGTGAAAGAAGGGGATGTTGTGAAGAAGGGGCAGGTAATCGTGATCCTGGAAGCCATGAAGATGGAAAACAACATCAACGCAGACCGCGACGGCAAAGTAACTGCCATCAAGGTAAACAAGGGAGAATCTGTATTGGAAGGAACTGACTTAGTCATAATAGAATAATTTCATGGAAGAAGTAAGCTTTTTATCATTCATCGCGGATAACCTGGCCGACTTCTGGGGGTATACTGGCTTTGCGAATGCTACTTACCAGCACCTCATCATGATTCTGGTCGGTTTATTCTTCTTGTTCCTCGCTATCAAGAAGAATTTTGAGCCGATGCTGCTGATTCCGATCGGATTCGGTATCCTCATCGGTAATATTCCCTTTAAGATTGATGCCGGCCTGGAGGTGGGTATCTATGAAGAGGGATCTGTACTCAATATCCTGTATCAAGGGGTGAAAACGGGATGGTACCCGCCGCTGGTGTTCCTGGGCATCGGTGCCATGACGGACTTTTCAGCCCTGATTTCCAACCCCAAACTGATGCTGGTGGGAGCTGCTGCCCAGTTTGGTATCTTCGGGGCATACATGATAGCGCTGGCATTGGGCTTCGAACCCAACCAGGCTGCCGGTATTGCCATCATCGGAGGTGCTGACGGTCCGACAGCAATCTTCCTCTCGTCTAAACTGGCTCCGAACCTGATGGGTGCGATTGCGGTATCGGCCTATTCCTATATGGCACTGGTACCTATTATCCAGCCGCCTATCATGCGCCTGCTTACTACGAAGAAGGAGAAACTGATCCGCATGAAACCGGCCCGTGCCGTATCGCATACGGAAAAGATCATGTTCCCCATCATCGGTCTGCTGCTGACTTGCTTCCTGGTACCGTCCGGTCTGCCGTTGCTCGGTATGCTGTTCTTCGGTAACCTGCTGAAGGAAAGTGGCGTAACCCGCCGTCTGGCAGAAACAGCCAGCGGTCCGCTGACTGACGCCATCACCATCCTGCTGGGTGTTACGGTAGGTGCGTCTACACAGGCTTCTGAATTCCTGACGATGAACACCATCTTCATCTTCTTCCTGGGATTCTGCGCTTTCATCATTGCCAGTGCATCAGGGGTGCTCTTCGTGAAGTTCTTCAACCTGTTCCTGAGCAAGGATAATAAGATTAATCCGCTGATCGGTAATGCCGGGGTATCGGCTGTGCCGATGTCGGCCCGTATCTCTCAGAATGTGGGACTGGAATATGATCCGACCAACTACCTGCTGATGCATGCCATGGGTCCGAATGTGGCCGGTGTGATCGGTTCGGCAGTAGCTGCCGGTGTATTGCTGGGATTCTTGATTTAAGAAAACGTTTGCATAAATACATTAGACATTGTGTGGGGGAAAGTAAAGACTTTCTCCCACATTTGTTTTATATTTGACCCCATGTAATATCAAAACAATGAAAAACTCAAACATCATGAAAAACGTATTTTCTCTCTTGGGAGCGCTCTTGCTCTCACTCAGTACTTTTGCTGCCATGAAAGTAGATAAAATTGACCCGCCGTTCTGGTATGCGGGCATGAAGAACCCTACCCTACAGCTGATGGTCTACGGAGAAGGCATCGGTGAGGCTCGGGTGGATGTAAAGTATCCGGGAGTGAAGCTAAGCAGTACTGTGAAACTGGAAAGCAACAATTACCTGCTGGTCTATCTGAACTTGGATAAAGATGTAAAACCGGGTAAGATGGAACTGACGTTTACCCTGGGACGCAAAAAAATAACTCAGGACTATGAACTGAAGGAGCGGACCAAAAAGGGAAGCGAACATCTGGGTTTTGATGCTTCGGATGCGCTCTACCTGCTGATGCCCGACCGCTTTGCCAACGGAAATCCGGAAAATGACCGGTTGCCCGGTATGGCGGAATATAAGGTGGACCGTCAAGACCCGAATGCACGCCACGGCGGCGACCTGGCCGGCATCGAACAGCATCTGGACTATTTCTCTGACCTGGGGGTCACGGCGTTATGGTTTACTCCGGTGCTGGAGAATAACATGACCGGAGGTTCCTATCACGGCTATGCTACGACCGATTATTATAAGGTGGATCCACGATTCGGTACCAATGAAGAATACAAGCAGCTCATTGCCAAAGCGCACGGACGGAATATCAAGATCGTGATGGATATGATTTTCAATCACTGCGGTGTGGAGCATCCCTGGATTAAGGATATGCCTAGCCAGGACTGGTTCAACAATCCGGACCATCAAAACAATTTTGTGCAGACTTCATTTAAACTGACTCCGCATGTAGACCCTTACACATCGAAGTATGACTTTGACCAGATGAACGATGGCTGGTTTGTGACAGCCATGCCCGACCTGAACCAGAAAAACCCGCATGTGTACCGATACCTGGTGCAGAACAGTTTCTGGTGGATAGAATACGCCGATATCGACGGAATCCGCATGGATACTTACCCGTATGCCGACTATGATGCGATGAGTCACTGGATGCAGGAACTCAACGAGGAGTATCCCAACTACAATACGGTGGGGGAAACATGGGTTACCGAACCGGCTTATACTGCCTGGTGGCAAAAAGACTCCAAACTCTCGGCGCCCAAAAACAGCCATCTGAAAACGGTGATGGATTTCAGTTTCTTTGATAAGATAAACATCGCTAAAAACGAACAGACAGAAACTTGGTTCAAGGGGCTGGACCGCGTATACAATAACTTTGTGTACGATTTCCTCTACCCCAACCCGGCCAGCGTCCTGGCCTTTATCGAGAATCACGACACAGACCGCTTCCTGGGAGAAGGACAGAATCTGCCGATGCTGAAACAGGCTTCTACCCTGCTGCTCACAACACGCCGCATTCCGCAATTGTATTACGGTACAGAAATCATGATGAATGGTGTCAAAGCGAAAAGCGACGGCTATGTACGCAAGGATTTCCCCGGCGGATGGGCGACGGATGAAGTTTCTGCCCTTACCGAAGAAGGACGTACAGCCCTGCAGAACGAATGCTACCACTTCTACAAGACGCTGCTGAACTGGCGTAAAGGCAACGAAGTAATAGCCAAAGGCAGCATGGTGCAATTTATGGTACAGAACGGTGTCTATGCCTATGCCCGCCAGTATGAAGGAAAAACGGTGTTCGTGATGCTGAACGGTACAGATGCCGAAACCACAGTTTCCTTGAAATACTACCAGGAAATACTGAAAGGCCCGCGCCAGGGGAAAGAAATCCTCAGCGGCAAGACAGTCAGCCTGAACGATTCCCTGACGATGGGTCCAAGAGAATCACTCGTCATCGAGCTCTAATTTTTTTAAGATAATTTCTTGTGTGAAGGAGAGTATGCCCCCAAACGTGCTCTCCTTTTTTTATAAGCAAAAAACTCATCAAAAAAATGCTAAACAGAAGAGCTTAAGCCACAGTGTAAGGGCGTAAAGCAAGTGAGATTATCCCATTAGGATTCACATTCAGTAAATGATTGAGCCTCACTGTAGGGGCGTAAAGCAAGTGAGATTATCCCGTGTAGTAACTAATTGAGCCTCACTGTAGGGGCGTAAAGCGGAGGGGGAGTGCGACGGCGAAAAGAAGGGCAGGCTGTTTGAGCGAAGCGAGTTCCTGCCCTTCCGCCGTCGTGCCCCCCGGAGTAGCCCCGGAAGTGCAGCTCTTGATTTTTTCTTTTTTTGGTTCTTTTTTCTTTTGCATCAAGGCAAAAGAAAAAAAGAACATCCGTCAGGCAGGCAGCAACAACAAAAAAGAACATCCGGCCCAAGGATAAAAAAAGAGGGCAACTGCCTCAAGCAGTCGCCCCCTCCAAACTATTTGAAAGAATAAAATTATTCAGCCAATTTGTTTTCTGAACCCAGCACGTTGATGATTTTGTGCTTGTACAGTTTTTCCATGTTGTCACGAGCCGGACCCAGGTATTTACGCGGGTCGAATTCTGCCGGTTTTTCAGCAAATGTCTGACGGATAGCAGCAGTCATAGCCAAACGAGAGTCAGAGTCGATGTTGATCTTGCAAACAGCAGACTTAGCAGCTTCACGCAGCCATTCTTCAGGAATACCGATAGCAGCCTTCAAAGCACCACCAAACTTGTTGATAGTTTCTACTTCGTCCTGAGGAACTGAAGAAGAACCGTGGAGCACGATGGGGAATCCCGGCAACTTAGCCTCAACAGCCTTCAATACGTCGAATGCCAAAGGAGGAGGAACCATACGACCAGTCTGAGGATCGATAGTACATTGTTCCGGAGTAAATTTGTAAGCACCGTGAGAAGTACCGATAGAAATAGCCAAGCTATCGCAACCTGTACGAGTAGCGAAGTCGATTACTTCTTCAGGGTCAGTATAAGTGTGGTGGTCAGAAGAAACTTCATCTTCAACGCCAGCCAATACACCAAGTTCACCTTCTACAGTTACATCAAACTGATGAGCGTATTCAACTACCTTCTTAGTCAAAGCGATGTTTTCTTCGTAAGGCAGGTGAGAACCGTCGATCATCACTGAAGAGAAACCTGAATCGATGCAGCTCTTGCAAGTTTCAAATGTATCACCGTGGTCAAGGTGGAGAACGATTTCAGGATGTTCGCAACCCAATTCCTTGGCATATTCTACAGCGCCTTGAGCCATGTAACGCAACAGAGTAGCGTTGGCATACTGACGAGCACCTTTAGATACCTGCAAGATAACCGGAGACTTAGTTTCTACAGCAGCCTTGATGATAGCCTGCATCTGTTCCATATTATTAAAGTTGAAAGCCGGGATGGCATAACCACCTTTAATAGCTCTAGCAAACATATCTCTAGTGTTTACCAGGCCCAAATCTTTGTAATTAACCATTTTGTTTAAAGTTTTTTGTTAGTGAATTAAATTCGATGCAAAATTAATCATTCTCTTTCAAAAAGTCGAAAGGGAACGGAAATATTTATCTTATTTACCAAATAGTAAGATACGATTTCATACAATCCTGTTACAGCATCCGACGATTGCTATCTCTATATTACAATCATCCGGCCGCCTGACGGGTCTGTACAAACCCTGCTTCCTGCTTATTTTTCCAAATAAATGATGGTTGGAAGATGGTCGCTGTAACCGTTCAGCCAGGTACGTCCGCCATGGGTACGCAAAGGAGAGCCCTTATATTTGCCGCTCTGCTGGATAAGGTAATCACGTCTGAACACTTCACTGTGACTGTACTTCAACCCACCGCGTCCTTTGAGCAACGGCTTGGAAATGAGAATCTGATCAAAAAGATTCCACTTGCCGCGATAGAGCAAGGTGCCTACGCCCTGGTCTTCCAGAATTTCCCACCAGGGATTATAGAATTCACGCTTCTTGACTTCTTTAGGATATTTACGGCCTCCAAGTTCGCGCAGGCTGGCATCCATCGGATCGTCATTCAGGTCGCCCATCACAACCAGCTTCAAGCGTTTATCCTGTCGCATCAAAGAGTCTTTCAACGCTTTGACCTGACGGGCTGCATGAACCCGCACAGGCGACTTGGCACCGCGCGAAGGCCAATGATTGACAATGACGCACAGACGTTCACCCGCCAACTCACCATCTACTATCAGGAAACCGCGGGTAAGATGCGTGGTATCGCCCTGAAAAGGTTCGGAAAGCACCAGTTGGGTATGATTGACCTGAAACTGAGCCGGATCATAAAGCAATGCACAATCAATGCCGCGGCGATCGGGTCCCTCCTGATGAATAAAACGGTAATGAGCGATAGAAGGCTGCCGGAGCAGGTCGGTCAATGCCCGGGCATTTTCCACTTCTGACACCCCGATCAGAGCCGGTCCCTGCGGCACCTCCTGGCGGGACAACTCGCTAAGCACACGCGCCATATTCTGCAGTTTAGCTTCATATTTCTGAGCCGTCCACCGGTATTTACCGTCAGGCAAAAAATCGGCATCATTCTTACCGGCATCGTGAATCGTATCAAAGAGATTCTCCAGATTATAAAATGCCACACTGTACAGATGCTGTTCTGCAGACTGAGCTCCCGCCATCAGCCAGGTCATGGCCAGCAGGAAAGATAGAACTGATTTTTTCATGCTACTTCATTCATTATTAAATTGTCCTGCAAAAATCAGAAATAAAATGCAAAAAGCCTACCCTGAACGATTTTTTTTGCAAATCTTGAGCAAATTATTTTGTAATCTCTCTGAGTTGCTTTATCTTTGCAGCCTGAAAATAGACCATTACACTATTTATTACCAAAATAGTAACTGAATAAATAATTAAAAAGCAAATATCGAAATGAAAAAAGGTATTCATCCCGAAAATTACCGTCCGGTAGTATTCAAAGATATGTCAAATGGTGACATGTTCCTGTCTCGTTCTACAGTGAACACAAAAGAAACTATCGAATTTGAAGGCGAAACTTATCCGTTGGTAAAGCTGGAAATCTCTAGCACTTCTCACCCGTTCTATACAGGTAAGTCTAAGCTGGTTGACACAGCTGGTCGTGTTGATAAGTTCATGAGCCGCTACGGTAAAAGTAAGAAATAATCTTTGCTTTTTGAGCATGGTAAGCAAAAGGGGTTTCACGGTTGTGAAGCCCCTTTTCTTTGGTGGCAGGTCTATCTGGTGACGGGTCTATCCTCGCCAATAAAAAAATAACGGACTGTATCAAGCTCTACAGGGAGCTATGATACAGTCCGTTATTTCAATATAAGCAGGCCCGTTTAGTAGGCATGCTCTTTATCGGTCATATCCTCAGACTTGATCTTGCGGATATCGATGCTGCGCCATGCATAAAAGATGTAAGCCAACACAAAGGGCACCAGAATGGATACATAAGCCATGGTTCTGAGCGTAAACTCACTCGAACAGCTGTTGGCCAGCGTCAGCGAACTCTGCAGATCGGCTGTAGAGGGATAATAAGCTGTATGGTTATAGCCTGCTACCAGCAACAAGGCCAATACGGTAAGTACCGTACCCAGTCCGGCCCACCAGATGCCCCGGTCGAATGACGGCTTCCACAGTGTTTTCAGAATTCCCCACAATACCAGGACCACTCCCAGCAGAAAGACTGCCAGCACCACCGGCATCTCTAGAAAGTTAGTCAGGTATTTATAAGGCTCCATGTAGATTTCTCCGGTCTCCGGACGAACAGCAAAACCGTCGGACAGCAGCGTACGCACCAGGAATGAGAGGAAAAAGACCAGAAACAAAGCGGTATTGGCCCACAACGAACGGCGGGTACGGCCTATGAGTTCCTCATCATCGATATTATTGATGAAATACAGGGCACCCAGGATACGAGACAAAAAGAACACGGCCAGTCCCAGCACCACATTCCAAGGATTGAGCAAAGCATCCAGCCCATGTCCGGCATTGCCCCACTGGCTGATGACAGGCATGAAGGGATCGGCCATATTGCCTTTATTGATAAGAAAGTCAGACCCCGTGAAGAAAGTGGCTACGGCTCCTCCCAGCAACACCGGACCTACCACACCGTTAAGCACCAGAAATCCCCGGTAGGTATTGGTACCCAACAGATTGCCTGCTTTAGACTGAAACTCATAGCTTACAGCCTGCAGCACAAAGCTGAACAATATAATCATCCAGAGCCAATAAGCTCCTCCGAAACTCGTACTGTAGAACAACGGGAAAGAAGCAAAGAAGCCCCCTCCGAAAGTAACCAGCGTAGTAAACGTAAATTCCCATTTCCGGCCGGTAGAGTTAATCAGCATCTTACGCTGCGACTCCGTCTTACCCAAACAGAAAATCATCGAATTGCCTCCCTGTACAAACAGCAGAAAGACCAAGATACCGCCCAACAAAGAGACGATAAACCACCAATATTGTTGCAGAAATTGATAATCCATATTCATTCGCGAATTTTAAGGTTAAAGTGATTGAGCCGGTTCTTCCGGTCCACGGCGGATAGCCTTGAGCATAATACGCACCTCAGCTACCAACAATATAGTAAATAAAATCAGGAAGAGGAAGAAAGTGGTCTGTACCGAACTTACTTCCAGACGGGAAATCGCCGCACAGGTAGGCAGCATATCCTGAATGGCCCACGGCTGACGTCCGCATTCTGCTACCACCCAGCCCGCCTGTCCGGCCAGATAGCCCAACGGAATAGTGAACAGAGCCACCCAATGCAACCAGCGTGCTTCCGCCAGATTACGCTTATAAGCCATAAACAGCACCACCAGGAAGAAAAGAATGAAATAACCTCCCAGCATCACCATGATGCGGAACATATAGAAGGTAAGAGGAACCGAAGGCACCAGGTCATTCACCTCTTTAATATAACCGTATCCGAAATAAGGCATATTTTCCTCAAGCTGCGACTTTGCCTGCAGAGCTTTCGCCTCATCCCCTGCCTGACGTGCCTGACGATAATCGGCAAAAGCAGCAATGGCCAGCTTACCCCGGGCTATCTTCTCCTCTGCCGATAAAGCCACCGTGCCGTCTTTCAGCTCATAGCCTCCCTGTAACAGATCCTGAATACCGGGTACAAAAGCATCCACATCGCGCTCAGCCAGCAGAGAAAGCATCTTGGGCAACTCGATCCGGAAAAGGAAAGGATCGACCCCGTCATCAGCAGCCTGCTTTTCAGGATTCAGGATACCGAAAGCTACCAGACCGGCTCCCTTTTCACCCTGGTAATAGCCTTCCATCGCAGCCAGCTTCATAGGCTGATGCTGGGCTACCTGATAACCTGAACCATCTCCTGTCCAGGCAGACAGGATAGTAGCTGCCAGCCCCATCCAGGCGGCCAGCTTCAAGCTAGCCAAAGCAAATTTCTGTTCACGCTTCTTCAACAGATACCAGCAACTGATGCCGACTACAAAAATAGCCCCCAGCACCCAACCGGACAATACCGTATGAAAAAACTTATTGACCGCCATAGGAGAAGTGGCCACAGCCCAGAAATCCACCATTTCATTGCGTGCCGTGTCCGGATTAAACTCCATACCTACCGGATATTGCATCCAGGCATTGGCTACCAGAATCCACCAAGCAGAAATCGTAGCCCCCAGCCCCGTGAGCCAGGTAGAAGCCAGGTGAAAACCTCTGCTGACCTTATTCCAGCCAAAAAACATCACGGCAATAAACGTAGCCTCCATAAAAAAGGCCAGAATCCCTTCAATGGCCAAAGGTGCCCCAAAAATATCACCTACAAACCAACTGTAATTACTCCAATTCGTACCGAACTCAAACTCCAGAATCAATCCGGTAGCCACCCCTATGGCAAAATTGATACCAAACAGCTTCATCCAGAACTGGGCCGTGCGTTTCCAAAAAACATCCCCCGTCCGGTAATAGGCTGTCTCCATGAGTCCCATAACTACCGCCAAACCTAAGGTAAGCGGCACAAAAATCCAGTGATAAATAGCAGTCAAGGCAAATTGAGCCCTCGACCAATCAATCAGAGAAGTGTCCAAGTGTTCCAACATATGAAATAACTTATTAAATTAAGGTATAATATTCTGAATACAGAAAATGAATCAGGGAATGGCCCGCTCTATCAATTCACGGCTCACATACCCATCCTGATTTCCCTCACCTGCTTCCGTACGGAGAAAATCCGGAAAGAAAAAAAGGCGCAGCACCAAAAACATGATCATCAGTTTCAGCAAAATAATGCACCAAAGCGTACGCCCCAATGTCATACTCCGAAACCCCTCTACATAAAATTGCCATACTTGAATCAATGTCTGCTTCATTGTTTTTATATTCATAAAATTATAATCATTACAAATATAAATACATTTTATATTTCAACACGCTAGGAAGTAAGATTTTTTAGCTAAAAAAGTAAAAAAAACGACGTCAATCTATTTTTTTTTGCAAAAATCCCGTTTTCTTTTCAGTTTTTTTTGCAAACAACAAAGAATTGTCTATCTTTGCAACGAACAGAATGGGAGTTGTGAAACTCCTCCAATAGAATAGTTTAGTTAAGTCTAGTTTAGTTTTTGTGTAAGTCCTTCCTTCGTTAGCGAACGTTGGAAGGACTTGTTTTTTTATCAAGTTCCGCCCTCTCCTGACATCCACTGAATTTAGTCATGCAAAGCTCGCTCGCTCCAGCCCACTGATCCAAAAACAGCTCCACCTCCTCTCCATGATGCACTGCATATACCGCCGGTCCCGTATCGCCAGACTGGATAATGTCATGCACCAGGGGCTGATAAGCCGTTCCCTTCATAAAGAAGTAAAGCCTCCTGGCCGACCCCAACAACTGCCCGGTCATGGAAATGCGGGAATGCCTGCTGCAAGGAGAGTCTGTATGCAGGAACAAATGGCGGGACGTGAGCAGATATTCTTCACCAGCATGGATAAATGACAGGCTGCCATCGGGCTCAGCCGCCAAAAACACCGCATCAAATACCGGCAGTCCGAGAGGTCCGGCAGGCACCATCCGCCTCACCAGCTCTGCATAATGCTGCGCTTCCTCTGCCGGCACAGCCATCCCATCGATCGGGAAGAAACATCCTTCAAAATCAGACACATATTGAAGTAACAACCGATACATCATACCATAATGACTATCCGAATGGGAAACTGGAACGCAACACTCATCTACCCAAAACAGACGGAGACGAGTCCAAGGAGTACAATCTGCATACTCACTGCCCCAAATATCAAAAAGCAGAGCATAGGCATCTCCTCCACTGAAAGCCAGATTAAATACCCTTTCGGGTTCCTGATTCATCTGATCCAGCAAGTGGGTAATCAAACCACGCGCCGATTCAACAGCCGTTTCATATAGATGAAAGTTCATAAATAATCAATCTAATCGTTCATCATTCCTATTTTTTCAAACTTCAATATAGAATGAACAAAAAGAAAAGCCGATTGTTCTGTAGCGATGTAAAAATGAAAAAACAATTTGTAATCTTTGGATAAACTCTTATATTTGCACAATAATCTATCTATTGTGTAATAAATTATGGAACAAAGCTTTATCAATTATATCGAGAAAAGTATCAAGGAAAACTGGGATCTGGATGCACTGACAGACTATAAGGGGGCGACTCTTCAATATAAGGATGTGGCCCGCAAAATAGAGAAGCTGCATATTATCTTCGAAGCAAGCGGCATCAAAAAAGGAGATAAAATAGCCGTGTGCGGACGGAACAGTTCCCATTGGGGCGTTACCTTCCTGGCTACCCTGACTTACGGGGCAGTCATCGTGCCCATCCTGCATGAGTTTAAAGCAGACAATGTGCATAACATCGTCAACCACTCGGAGGCTAAGCTGCTTTTTGTAGGAGATGTAGTCTGGGAAAACCTCAATGAATCGGCCATGCCGCTGCTGGAGGGTATTTTCATGATGAATGATTTTACGCTGCTGGTGTCGCGTAACCCGAAAGTGACGGAAGCGCGCGAACATCTCAATGAAATGTTTGGCCGTAAATTCCCTAAGAATTTCCGTCGTGAACACATTAATTATCACAAGGACCAACCGGAAGAGCTGGCTGTGATTAACTACACCTCGGGCACTACCAGCTATTCAAAGGGAGTCATGCTGCCCTACCGCAGTTTGTGGTCGAATACGAAATTTGCCTTTGAAGTACTGAACCTGAAACCGGGCGACAAGCTCGTATCCATGCTTCCCATGGCTCACATGTATGGACTGGCCTTTGAATTCCTTTATGAATTCTCCGTGGGATGCCACATCTATTTCCTGACCCGCATGCCGAGTCCGAAGATCATCTTCCAGGCATTTGCCGAAATCAAGCCGAATCTGGTGGTAGCAGTTCCTCTGATTATCGAAAAGATTATCAAGAAGAATGTATTGCCGAAACTGGAGACACCGACTATGAAGCTCCTGCTGAAAGTACCCATCATCAATGACAAAATCAAAGCCACTGTCCGCGAACAGGTCATCAATGCCTTTGGCGGAAACTTTGTGGAGGTGATTATCGGTGGAGCTGCCTTTAACCAGGAAGTAGAACAGTTCCTCCGCATGATTGATTTCCCCTATACCGTGGGATATGGTATGACCGAGTGTGCTCCCATCATCTGCTATGAAGACTGGAAACGCTTCAAACCCGGTTCCTGCGGTAAGGCTGCTCCCAGAATGGAAGTGAAGATTCTCTCACCCGACCCGGAAAATATAGCCGGCGAAATAGTATGCCGCGGGCCTAATGTGATGTTAGGCTATTACAAAAACCCGGAAGCTACCCAGGAGGTGATCGACCAGGACGGATGGCTGCATACCGGCGACTTGGCCTTGCTGGATAAGGAGGGCAATGTAACCATCAAAGGACGAAGCAAAAACATGTTGCTAGGACCAAGCGGACAAAATATCTATCCGGAAGAAATCGAAGATAAACTGAATAATATGGCCTATGTAGCCGAAAGCCTCATCGTACAGCAGAACGACAAATTGGTAGGACTGGTTTATCCAGACTTTGACGATGCTTTTGCCCATGGACTGAAAAACAGCGATCTGGAACGGGTCATGGAAGAAAACCGAATCGCCCTGAATCAAGAACTGCCAGCCTACAGCCAGATTTCGAAGATGAAAATCTATCCGGAAGAATTTGAAAAGACACCGAAAAAATCCATCAAACGTTTCTTGTATCAAGAAGCTAAAGGATAATATAATTACCAGAGACCATATATACCTTATGATATATGGTCTCTTCTTCTAACCCCATTTTAAAACTGATTAAATCAATGAAAAAGAACTTGCTTTTGTCGGCAGCCGCCTTACTGCCTTTCTGCAGCTGGGCAGCATCTGAAGCGGAAACAGCACAGCCACAAGCTGCTCCTGATTCTACCCGCCCCAACATCATCCTGTTTCTGGTAGATGATATGGGATGGCAGGATACCTCCCTTCCTTTCTGGACCCAACGCACCCGCAACAATGATACTTACCATACCCCTAACATGGAACGTCTGGCTGCACAGGGACGCATGTTTACCCAAGCCTATGCCTGCAGTGTCAGCACCCCGACCCGCGTCAGCCTGTTTACCGGCATGAATGCTGCACGGCATCGGGTGAGCAGCTGGACCAATCAGAAAGACCGCTCGCACGAAAAGCCGGATGCAGTATTGAGCTATCCTGATTGGAATGTAAACGGAATCTGCCAGGTACCCGGTGTGGGACGAACCACCTACATTACCTCTCTGGCCCAATTGCTGAAAGATAACGGATACCAGACTATCCACTGCGGAAAAGCTCACTTCGGAGCCAAAGGAACACCGGGCGAAGACCCCATCCACATGGGATTTGAGGTGAACATCGCCGGACACTCGGCTGGACAACCGGGCAGTTATTACGGTCAAGAGAATTACGGCAATCTGCCTGGCAAAAAGAAAAAACCGGCAGCGGTACCCGGACTGGAAAAATACCACGGCACGGATACTTTCCTGACAGAAGCCCTGACCATTGAAGCCTTGAAGGCTCTCGATAAAGCCCAGGAAAAGAAGGACCCGTTCTTCCTCTACATGGCTCACTATGCCATTCATACTCCGATCCAGCCAGACTATCGCTTCTATCAGAAGTACCTGGATATGGGACTTCCTCCGGTAGAAGCCGCCTATGCTACCTTGATTGAAGGTATGGACAAGAGCCTGGGAGATATCATGGACTACCTGGATAAACAGAACCTGACAGACAATACCGTGATTCTGTTTATGTCAGACAACGGCGGATTGGCAGCACACACCCGTGCCGGACAGTTGCATGTACAGAACTATCCGCTGAACAGCGGCAAGGGTTCGGCTTATGAAGGCGGAGTGCGTGAACCGATGATTGTACGCTGGCCGGGAGTTGTGAAAGCAGGCAGCCAGTGTGACCATTATCTGATGGTAGAAGATTTCTACCCCACCATCCTTGAAATAGCGGGTATCCGCAATTACCAGACTGTACAGCAACGCGACGGCATCAGCTTCCTGCCGCTGCTGACAGATCAGGGAAAGATGAAAAACCGGGATATCTACTGGCATTATCCGCACAGCTGGGGACCGAAAGGGCCGGGTATCGGAGCAACCAGCTCTATCCGGTCGGGCAACTGGAAGCTGGTATATTATTATGCTGACGGCAAACGAGAACTTTTCAACATCAAAGACGATATCGGCGAAAAGAATGACCTGGCCCAAGAAGAGCCGAAGCTGACGAAGAAGCTGGCCCGCAAACTGGGCAACTACCTCCGGTCGGTAGATGCACAACGCCCCACCCGGGTGGCTACCGGACAACTGGCTCCATGGCCGGATGAAGACCTGAAATAAACTTTTGACATACATTATTTTAGCATATGAAGCGATTCATCATACTCTCTCTACTCTCCTTGCTGCTGACAGGGAGAGTTTTTGCTCAAACAGAGCCTTCTCCGTCTGACAGGATACAAGGCACAGGCATCAACTTGTCTCTTTGGAAAGGGGCAGCTACCCAGCCGCTGGATTCTACCCGCAGCACCTGTCTGAACCTCGGACTGATCTCTGCCATGAACCAGCTGAACGGCTTGAGCGTAAACATCCTGGCCAGCTATACGATGAATTCGGTCAACGGCATCCAAGTGGCCGGACTGGCTCACATGACAGGTCGAAACATGAACGGACTGCAAGTGGCCGGTATCACCAACATAACGGCAGGAACGCTTTCCGGACTCTCCATAGGCGGTCTGGTCAATATCACGGAGCAACTGAACGGTGCACAAATAGGCGGCCTGGCCAATATCACCGGGAGTGACACCCGGGGACTGGTTTTGGGCGGACTCCTGAATGTAACAGGAACACAGACAGATGGAGTCATACTGTCCGGACTGGTCAATATAGCCGGAGAAAATCTCAACGGAGTGGCGGCTTCGGGGTTGCTCAACATCGCCGGAGAAAACATGAACGGGGTGCAACTGTCGGGACTGCTCAACATTGCAGGTGAAAAAATGAACGGGGTGCAGCTGGCTGCTGCCAATATAGCCGTACATGCCCAAGGAGTACAGATAGGACTGGTCAATTACTACCAGGAATCCCTCAACGGATTCCAGCTGGGCCTCATCAATGCCAACAAGCATACCCGAATACAACTGATGGCTTACGGCGGAAACCAGACCAAGTTCAATCTGGGCGTACGTTTCAAAAATGACCGGTTCTATACCATTCTGGGCATTGGCTCCCATTACCTGGACTTCAGCCATAAATTCTCGGGAAGTCTCTCCTATCGCGCCGGTCTCTCCATTCCCCTCTACCGGAAGCTGTCGCTCAGCGGAGACCTGGGCTATCAGCACATCGAAACCTTCCGAAACAAAGACCACGGATTTCCAGCCCGGCTCTACGGACTGCAGGCCCGGCTCAACCTGGAATATCAGCTGACTCAGCAGCTGGGTCTCATCCTGACCGGAGGCTACGGCGGAAGCCGGTATTACGGCAAAAACCAGACCTTCGATAAAGGGATACTGGCCGAAGGCGGTATCGTGTGGACACTTCCCCGCCACACAAACACCCCCGACAGAAAATAACAACCCCTGAAAAGAAAACACGGATTATCCAGACAGCCTCATCGCCTTCCACCTCCGGAAGAAACAGCCCGTCTGGATAATCCGCGTCTTTTTATATCACAGAATACAGAAGATTATTCTTTCTCCTTAATCAAACCGGTACGATAAGCCACCAGCAACTTCTCCAAATCACGGATTTGCGTCACCAGCACGGCCCCTTTGTCCGTATCCTTCACCATCATACGCTGAGAGTTAAACTCAATGACAAACGTAGTCGACTTAATGTCCCGGCCTTCCTCAATGGCCTTCTGCGTACTCTGGAAAGGTTCATGCTGCACCAGTTGCAAGCCATGCGAGTGATACACCAGCGTATAGCCTGCAATACCCGTTTCCGGCTGATAAGCCCTGGAGAAACCACCATCAATCACCAGCAGCTTACCATCCGCCTTGATCGGTTTCTCGCCCTTGATCGTCTTTACAGGCACATGACCATTAATGATATGCGAATGAGAACCCGGTTCCACCCCAAACTCCTTCAGAATATTGTTGCACACCTCCGCCTGATTACGCAATGTATAATAATGCCCCTTCGTCTCCTTATGCAAAGACTTGTCTGCCAGGAAATAGCGTTCAAAGGTAGCCATCTTGTCCTTATCAAAAGAAGGAGCGTTCGGACCACACCACATATACCACACATAATCCAGTGCAAAACGCTTCTCCTCACAGTCCTCATCAAAATACGCCGTACGGATCAGCTGATCAGTCTTAAGCAGCAGCTTACGGCCCCAATATTCCTTCTTACCGATACGCACATGACGGAAAGAGCCATCCTCATTAAGCGGCACAGAAGCATGATACAACAGATTGCTGTTGCATACCAGATACATGCTGCCATAAGTAAACAGACAGCGCATATGCTTCTTCAGCTTCTCACTGTTCATAAAAGAGGCATGAATCTTGTCCATCAACTCCTCTTCTTCCTCTGTGAGCTTATACGGGTTTTCCGGATCCAATGTAGGCAGATTCGTATCACGCATCGGATATTCCTTACCTTCATAGACAAAGACCCCCCGCTTGAAATCAATGAAATGCAACAGTTTCCGGTTTTCCATATTGAAATCCGGGCGACGGCTGATAATTTCAGCCTCCAGCTTAAACTGAATCATCGTAATGGCCTTATGCATCTGAGAAATCAAGCGCAACGTCTTTTCATTAAACTCCGTACACTCCGGATCTACTTTCGGCACAAAAATACTGCAGGGATCATCTCCATAGACATCCATGGCAAAAGTAGCCAGAGGCAAGAGATTGATGCCATAGCCATCTTCCAGCGTAGCCAGATTACCATAGCGCATACACATACGGATCACATTGGCAATACAAGCCTTGTTGCCCGAAGCGGCTCCCATCCACAGAATATCATGGTTACCCCACTGGATATCAAAATTATGATAATTGCACAGCGTATCCATAATGATGTGCGCCCCCGGACCCCGGTCATAGATATCGCCCACGATGTGCAGAGAATCAATCGTGAGACGCTGTATCAGATTACACATGGCCACAATGAAATCATCAGCCCGCTTGGTCGAGATAATCGTACTGATAATCACATTGATATAAGCATGCTTATTCGGCTCGATGGTCGACTCGTGCAATAATTCCTGAATGATGTATGAGAACTCCTGCGGCAATGACTTGCGGACCTTGGAGCGTGTATATTTGGAAGATACATTCTGACACACCTTTACCAGCTGATTCAGCGTAATGAGGTACCAGTCGTCCAGGTCTGTTTCCTGCTCTTTGACCAGACGAAGTTTCTCTTCGGGATAATAAATCAGCGTGCAGAGTTCTTTCTTTTCTATTTCACGCAAGGTATGACCGAAAATTTCGTTCACTTTCCGTTTCACAGCTCCCGAACCATTCTTCAATACATGCTGAAAAGCTTCATATTCTCCATGGATATCCGTCAGAAAATGCTCTGTACCCTTCGGCAGATTCAGAATCGCCTCCAGGTTAATGATTTCTGTACTGGCATCGGCAATGGTAGGAAAACTGCGCGACAAAAGTTGAAGATAGCGCAAGTCACCCATAATACTTTCCGGAGTAATTGTTCCCATAATATCTATATTTATACATGAAACATTATCTTATAATAAAAACATCAGCAACACCTGGGCTATAATGACCCGGATAAACATGCTGAGCGGATATACCGTGGCATAAGCCACCGAGTGGTTATCGCCCGGCAAGGTATCGTTGGCATAATTCAAAGCCATGGGGTTGGCCATACTGCCGCACAACATACCGGCCACCGAACCGAAGTCCACTTTCAGGCAGCGGAAGGCAATAGCTCCTACAATCAATACAGGAACTACGGTCAATCCGAATCCGATACCGATCCACATCAACCCCTCCGGACGGAACACCGTTTCAAAGAAATGGGCCCCTGCATCCAGCCCCAGACAAGCCAGATAGAGCGACAGCCCCAGCCCCCGGAGCATAAGATTGGCACTGCGGGTTACATACGTCACCATGTGCATCTTGGGACCGAAGGTGCCGATGAGAATACCCACCACGATAGGACCACCCGCCAGCCCCAATTTGACCGGCGCACTGATGCCCGGCAGTCCGATGGGAATAGCTCCCAAGATCAAGCCCAACGTCATACCGATAAAGACAGACACCAGGTTGGGTTCCTTCAGACTCTTCACCGCATTACCCAGCACCTTCTCTACATTATGAATAGCGGGAGCCTCCCCCACCACCGTGAGACGGTCGCCCAACTGCAAAGTCAGTTCGGCAGTAGCCAGCAACTGCACCCCGCTACGGTACACCCGGCTGATATTGATGCCATAATGATTACGCAAATGCAGTGAACCCAGCTTCTTGCCGTTCAGTTCCGGACGCGTCACCAGGATACGCTGAGAAATCAATTCACTGTCTATTGCATTCCAGTCAATATCCTCCTTGTTCCAGTCGGTATGTTCCTGCTCGCCAAACAACACCGTAAGCGCCGGTGCATCTTTTTCCGAAGCAATGACCAGCAGACGGTCGTGTTCGCGAATCACCGTTTCCGAGGTCGGAATGCAGACATGGCCATCATGCCACAAACGCGAAATCACAAACTTAGGATACCCTCTCAATCCGCCGATTTCCTTGACACTCCGGCCAAATACAGCCGGATTATGCACCTGAAAAGCCGCAATATAGGTACGGTTTTCCGCTTCCTTCTCCTTGACCTGCAAGTCGGCCGGACGCACCAGGGTCTTACGCAACAGCAGCAAGGCCAGAATCACCCCCACTACCCCAAAAGGATAAGTCACCGCACAGCCCAAGGCCGGTGTACTGGTTTCCAGTCCCATCTGCTTCAGCGTCTGCTGTGCTGCACCCAAAGCCGGCGTATTCGTAGTAGCCCCGCACAGGATTCCCACCATATCGGGCAGCGATATCCCCGTAGTAAAGCTCAGCACCACCGCCAGCAGCGTACCTACCAGCACCACCGCCAGAGCCAGCATATTGAGCTGTACCCCTCCCTGTCTGAACGAACTGAAAAAACCGGGTCCTACCTGTAAGCCCAAGGCATACACAAAGATTACCAAGCCAAAACTTTCGGCATAGTTCAGCATCTGGGCATCAATCGAAAAACCGAGATGTCCGGCCAGGATGCCCATAAAAAACACAAAGGTCACCCCCAGGGAAATACCCAACACCTTGATTTTGCCTAGCCCCAAGCCGATGGCCGAAATCAATGACAATACAATAACAGCCTGCAAGGCTGAATGATCTACAAACAAATTATATAGCCACTCCAAAACAATCCAGTTTTTTTAGGTTAAAGATTTGAATAAACAAAGATAGCTTTTATCTCTGAAGTCAGAAATGAAAACTCACAAAAAAAAGCGGTTTGTCTTATTTTCGACAACCGCTTTTCTTGTATGTAGTGGATACGAGAATCGAACTCGTATTGCATGCGTGAGAGGCATGTGTCCTAACCGTTAGACGAATCCACCCTCACATTTAGTACACCCTCAGGGATTCGAACCCTGGACCCACTGATTAAGAGTCAGTTGCTC
>Escalade_p1__coassemble_422_pt1 | contig 41619 bp, 37 predicted proteins | sample Escalade_p1__metabat2_low_PE_015 | metagenome-assembled genome bin Escalade_p1
AACAGTGGGAGAGTAGGTAGTCGCCGTTTTTCCAAAGCCTCCGATTCTGAAAAGGGTCGGAGGCTTTTTTTATTCAGTTTTTTCAAAAGCAGGACTGTGCATAAGGAGTTTTCCGTTTATTCTCAGGATTTCTCGTCAGACATCCTCAGTACTATGATACCGTCTATTGATTTTTCTTGTCTAAATCCCAGCTGTTCATAGATATTTACAATTCGGGCACATCCGTAATCCTTGAGACGGAAATCCTTGATATATCGGTTTACTACGCCTCCCAGCAAGGAAACCTCTACCTCTTTCGAATTTCCAGCAGCCTCTTTAAAGGCTTGTAAAAATAGCTTGCTGTCTCGCTGGATAGGTGTCACTTCTTCCTCGCTCTTCGTTGCTTCTGTTTTGAAAAATCCGCAGACATCATTTTCTCTGTCGTAATATAGATACTCATTACAACTATTTACCAGTGCGCATGGAGTATTGCTATCTCCAAAGCCTAGTACCCGGATACCTGCCTCTCTGAGGCGTTGAGCCAGTGCCGTAAAATCACCGTCACTCGAGGCTATACAAATGGTATCTGCCAAATTTTGATATAGAATATCCATGGATTCTATAACGATGCTTAAATCTGAAGTATTTTTGCCGGAAGTATATGCAGTGGCTTGTACCAGACTACATCCATATTGGGCTGAGAGAGACTTCCAGCCTGAGAGTTGTCCGTGCATCCAGTCGCCGAAAACCTTCCGGATTACTACCGTGCCTCGATTGGATACAAAATTCATCAACTCTGGCAATTTTTCGAATGGGATATTGTCCCCGTCAATTAGCACGGCAATTCTCGGCAGTACATTCATTCTGCTTATAAATTGAGGTCTAAACATACACTCTCGGCCAAAATAGACATCGTGATTACTAGTTTCAGCCGAAATGATAGCACCCTTACCCTGAGATTGCTGTCTATCGATTCCTATCACCATACCTGAAACCCATATATTTTTTCGGGTAAGTTCAGGCGAAATCAAAACATAGTTTCCTATTTCCATAACCGTTTTTATTTTAGTAATGGTGCACTGGATTTATCTACCAGACACTTAAGTGCAATATTCGTAAAATATCTCGAAAACTGCAAGCAGTTTTCAGAAATTTATTTGTAGAAAGTCGTTTGATGGAAATGACCAATAGGAAGGTAGTGGTGTATATTTATCCCTGTCAATTTAGTGTCATATTTTTAATTTCTTCTTCAGATAATCCGGTTATCTCTTTTATCTTTTCCATGGGCATGTTTAGGGACTTTAAGTGGGCTGCAACTTTTAGCATAGTTTCTGATTTTCCTTGTTGCATTCCTTGCTGTATTCCTTGCTGTATACCTTGCTGCATTCCTTGTTGCATACCTCGTTCAAATCCTTCTGCCTCACCTTTAATTTGGGCCGTTTTCATGACACTAAACCAATCCCTGTATATTTTAAGTGATTCCTCATAACTCATCCGTTCTTGGGGATTGAATCTGGCTATCTCAGCTGCTTCAAACAAATGTCTGAATACGCTATCGCGCAGAGCGGCAGGACGATCCATCAAACTGGCCATGTGCTTGATGGCGTAGAGCCACTTATCAAACATTGTATCCAGTTGATCTTCTGTCTTTTGGAATTTCGGCATTTCCAGATAGATATAGGTAAGTTTATCATAAAAAACTTGGTGAGTATTTAAATCTACTAATTTTACCACATGATGATAATAATTTGGATCATCATCATCAAACGAAAAGTTCAAAATGCCAATAGTATAGACAGCATTAAGTTGATAATCCCAACTGTTTCCTTTTACTGCCTGATCGCGGATAGGAAAAGTGGAGTAGAAGATGCTCCTGTCTTTAAAGAACTGCTGTTCTGCCTTCTGCATCTCTACCAGTATCTTTCTTCCATCCTCTGTTTCACAATACACATCAAAAACCGCTTTCCGGTCAAATTCCTGCGTACCTAAGTTTTCTGTATTGATGTATGTTAAATCTCTGATTATCTCCTTGCCCTGCAGCAGTGCATTCAAGAAACTGATGAGTAAGTCCTTGTTAATTTCTGTGCCAAACAATTTCTTGAAGGCGAAGTCTGTGTAAAAATTCACATACCGTTCATGCGATGTTATCATACCTTCTGTGTTATTTGAGTTAATACATACTATCTTATGGCTTACGAAGGTAGTAAAAAAATCCATAGAGTATCTTGTTTGTTAGGTGAAAAATTATTTTTTCAAACCGTTTGTTCATATTTACGTTAGTTCACTAAAAATCTGATGCTGTATGAAAAACAGTTCGGTTAGTTGGTGAGTTTTTACTTAACCATATCTTCATTTTTTTGGGCTGGAATGATAGGATAGATAAAAATAATTTGTTAGTTTTGCATTCGCAATGGTTTCTGGGGTGACCTGGAATTAAAAGGGAATGCCGTGAAAGTCGGCAACAGTTCCCGCTGCTGTAAGTCTTTGTCTAGTATAGCATTATAACGAAACAGATATATCGCTGTGCTAGATAGATTGCTAAGGCACTCTGCCACTGATCATAGGATTGGGAAGGCGCCTGGGCTGAGACGAGTCAGAAGACCTGCCTTTGCATGGGATTTACAGTCTACGGGGTGATAGACTAAGAATCAACAAATCGGGCTTTTCCTTTCTTCGATTCGCTTTTCGAATGACTGTGGCTGCGTTTGCTGTAAATCCGAGTGATGTATGTGTTAATCGGTTTTAGGGCTTATGCAAAAACAGATTTTTTTTTCTAGACTTTTCTTTTTTATGAGCTGTCTCGGGCTGGGGACGGGATTTTTTCCAGTAGGGGCACAGCAGACTGATTCCATTTCCAGGCGTATTTTGCTTGAGGAGGTGGTAGTGCGTGCCGATCGTCTGGGCAAGGAGACGATACCTGTACAGGTGCTTTCTGGTGAAGCTCTCCGGAAGCTTAGTGTGCATTCGGTGGCGGATGCGGTACGCTATTTTTCAGGGGTGCAGGTCAAAGATTACGGCGGTATCGGCGGCTTGAAGACGGTAAATATCCGCAGCATGGGAAGTCATCATGTGGGGGTGTTTTACGACGGCATTGAGCTAGGTAATGCTCAGAATGGTGTAGTGGATCTGGGTCGCTTTTCGCTGGATAATATGGAGGCGGTGACGCTGTATAACGGGCAGAAGAGTGCCTTGTTTCAGCCAGCTAAGGATTATGCATCGGCCAGTGCGGTGTATATGCAGACGCGCAAACCGGTGTTTGAGGGGAGGAAGCGACTGAACCTGAATCTGGGGCTGAAGGGTGGTTCATTTCAGACAGTGAATCCTTCAGCGCTGGTGGAGTATCGGCTGAGCGATCGGGTGTCGGCTTCGTTCAGTTCGGAGTTTCTTTATACGTCAGGCAAGTATAGGTTTTCCTATACGCGGAAAAACGGTTATGATACTACGGAGGTGCGTAAGAACGGCGATGTGAGGATGTTTCGCGCAGAGGCGGCTTTCTTCGGCCGGCTGGAGCAGGGCGAATGGCGTGCCAAGGCATATTATTATAATTCGGAACGGGGTTATCCGGGAGCTTCAGTGAGGGAGGAACCGGGCAAGTTCAAGCATCAGGATCGGCAATGGGATGATAATTTCTTTGTGCAGGGCACTTTCCGGAGGCGGTTCGGCGGAAGATACAGCCTGATGCTCAACGGGAAGTATGCGTATGATTATCTGCATTATCTTTCAGATCCCCGTAAAGACGTGACGACCATGTATGTAAATAACCGCTATAAGCAACAGGAAACTTATGTATCGGCGGCGCATCTGTGGGCTTTGCTGCCAGGTTGGCAGATGTCGGTGTCTAATGATTTTCAGTGGAATATGCTGGATGCTGATCTCGTGGATTTTGTCTATCCTAAGCGCTATTCGTTGCTTTCGGCGGCGGCTACCTCACTGCAGGTGCAGCGGCTGAGGTTGCAGGGTAGTGTGCTGCATACATGGGTAAGGGAGCGTACGCGCACGCCAGGGGCGCAGGCAGGGCACAAGAGTGTGTTCACGCCGTCGGTTATCGTTGCCTGGCAGCCGTTTCCGCATGAGGAATTGCATGTTCGTGCGTTCTTTAAACGTGTGTTTCGCATGCCCACCTTGAATGACTTGTATTATACATTTATTGGCAACAAGGACTTGAAGCCGGAGTTTACCAATCAGTATAACCTGGGGCTGACGTATGTGCGAGGATTTAAGCGGGGATGCCTTCGTCGTTTGGAAGCACAGGTGGATGTGTATTATAATGAGGTGGAGGATAAGATTATCGCTATGCCTACGTCGAACCAGTTCCGTTGGACAATGCTGAATCTGGGGTATGTGGAAATACGCGGGGTGGATGCAGCGGTTCAAGGTGATTTTCGTTTTGGGCGGATGACGTTTTCACCACGCATCAGCTATACCTATCAGAAGGCGCAGGATTTTACCGACCGCAAGAGTGCATGGTACGGGGGACAGATTCCGTATATTCCTTGGCACAGTGCTTCGGTCATCCTCTCGGGAACTTACAGACAGTGGTCGTGGAATTACAGCTTTATCTATACGGGCGAACGTTATGAAGCAGTGGCTAATATCCTGGAGAATCATGCGCAGCCGTGGTATACACACGACGTATCGCTTTCCAGGACGTTATGTTTCCCGGCGCTGGAGTTGAGGGCTACGGTAGAGGTGAACAATCTGCTGAATCAGCAGTATGAGGTGGTGCAATGTTATCCGATGCCGGGTACCAACTTTAAGATGAAACTCAATTTTATATTTTGACCTTATATTTTTCTAATCTTTAATTTTTTATCAAATGAAAAATTGTATGACACAGCGTTTGTGGCTGCTGGCTCTGGTGTGGAGCTTGCTGCTGGCTTGCCGGGAGGAGGAGCCGGTGATTCCATCTACGGGCACGGAGGTAACGCCAGGCACTTCGGTGGGGAGTATCAAGGGTTTTTTCCTGCTGAATGAAGGGAATATGGGCAACAATAAATGTACCCTGGATTATTTTGATTATGAAACGGGGGAGTATATCAAGAATATTTATGCCGAACGGAATCCAGGGGTAGTGAAGGAGCTGGGTGATGTGGGTAATGACTTGCAAATCTATGGCAATAAGTTGTATGCGGTGATTAACTGTTCGCATTTTGTTGAAGTAATGGATGTGGAAACAGCGCGGCACATCACGCAGATTTCTATACCGAACTGTCGGTATGTTACTTTCCACGAGGGCTTTGCGTATGTCAGCTCGTATGCAGGTCCTGTGCAGATTGATCCGAATGCACGTCTGGGATATGTGGCGAAGGTGGATACGGCTTCGCTGAAAGTAGTAGCGGAGTGTACGGTAGGTTATCAGCCAGAGGAGATGGTAATCAGCGGTCATAAGCTGTATGTGGCTAATTCGGGAGGCTACCGGGTACCGAATTACGACCACACAGTGTCGGTCATCGATTTGAGGTCATTTACAGAAATCAAGAAGATTGATGTGGCGATTAATCTGCATCGTCTGGAAATAGACCGCAACGGTTTGATTTATGTCTCGTCGCGTGGAGATTATTACGGGGTGCCTTCGCGTACCCTGATTCTCGACAGTCACACGGATGAAGTGGTGGGAGAGATTGAGAATCTGCCCAACAGTGAGATGACACTTTGTGGGGATTCGCTCTATGTGTATAGCACAGAGTGGAGTTATCTGACTAATAGTTGGACGGTGACGTATGCGCTGTATGATACGGAACGCCAGGAGATGGTGACACGCCATTTCATAACTGACGGTACAGACCGGGATATCGAGATTCCCTACGGGGTGGCGGTGAATCCGGAGACACGGGAATTTTTCGTGACGGATGCCAAAAATTATGTGACGCCTGGCAGACTGCATGCCTACTCTCCTGACGGGGTCAGAAAATGGTCGGTGACTACAGGTGATATTCCGGCACATTTTGCTTTTACCACGAAGAAACTGAAACCTTTGAAGTAAAGGCAGGAATGTAGTATGGTTTGTATAATATGTTTTTTAATTTAATACTTGATAGGGTATGAAGAACTTTTTGAAAATGTGTGTATGCCTGGCTTTGCTGGGTGGCGTGTCATCGTGTAAGTATGATGATGATGAGTTATGGGACAAGGTACATGAAATGGATGGCCGGGTAGAATCGCTAGAGAAGGCGGTGGCTGGCTTGAATGACGGCATCTCGGCTTTGCGTAAAGTGGTAGATGCGCTGAATCAGGGTAAGGTGATTGTCAATGTGGAGCAGCTGGAAGACGGTTACAGACTGACGTTTAGCGACCAGAGTTCAGTGGTGCTGAAGCATGGGGCAGATGGTCAGGATGCTCCGGTAATCGGTGTGAAGGCGGAAGCCGATGGGGTGTATTACTGGACGCAGACACTGCAGGGTAAGACATCGTGGCTGCTGGACGATAAGGGACAGAAGATGCCGGTGAAGGGCGCGGATGGCGTTGCGGGGGTGACTCCGAAAATGGGGGTCGATACGGATGGTTTCTGGACGGCGGACATGGGTAAGGGTCCGGTTCGCATCGTAGGAGCTGATGGCCAGCCGGTGAAGGCGGTGCCCGAGAAGGCGGAAGCGCTCTTTCAGGAGGTGCGCGAAGAGGCTGACCGTGTCGTGTTGACGCTGGCCAATGGTACAGTGCTGAACATTCCGAAACTTACACCGCTCTCGGTGGCATTTACAGAGGGGGATGGACAGACCTTAAAGCCGGGCGAGACCAAGGAATTGGCATTGACGGCAGTAGGCATGGATTATGGAAAGGTGTTGGAGGTGACCGAAGGTTGGAAAGCTGAGCTTTCTTATACGAAAGCATCTGCCGAGACAAAAGCAGTGGTGAAGGCAGTACTGAAGGTTACGGCTCCGGCTAAACTGACAGAAGTGAACCGTCAGGCCGAGATTCATATTCTGGTATCGGATGAAGCGGGGCAATGCAAGCTATCAAAGTTGCATGTGTTGTGTGCGGCCTATGAGTTGCGGGTACTTACCTTTGAGGATGCGGATGCACGGTTTACTCCATACGACTTGGGGTATTGCGGACGGAAGATTTCGAAGTGGTCGGATTTGATAGATGACCCCCAGTATGGCGGTCCGATGTTGTATGCAGATTACAGCAAGGCTGAGTATACCTGGTGGGATGAAGGGAATACGGAACTGATGCATACGTTCCCGTATAATTACCAGGCATTCTGCTATTGGGGAGGCGGTCATGCGATTTCGCATTATAATTCGTCTGCTTTTGCCAAGTTTGGTGATCATAACAATCAGCTGACGGTGTATAACCGCCAGGCGGGGAAGGAGATGATGACCACTGGAGGCGGACATAATGGTTCGGCGAACTTTGCCATGCATTTCGGCTATAAGGATGGTTCGGCATTTAATCAGACGGAGTTTTTGCCGGCACTGGTCTTTGCTGATGGACAGGCGCGGGTCATTGACCATCTGTATGTGAACAATTCTACATATGCCATAAATTGCTATAAGGACGGCAATGGACTGACGGATAAAATCGGACCGGACGACTGGGTGAAACTGGTGGCTATCGGTCTGGATGACCAGGGAGAAAAAACGGGCGAAACTACCCTGTTTATGTGTCAGGGTCCGGAGAATATTGTGCAGGAATGGACTAAGTGGGATTTGTCGGTGCTGGGCCCGGTAGTGAGCGTGGAGTTTAATGTGACGGGCAGCAGTGATAACGGTTATGGTTTCAGTCAGCCGGCATATTTTGCATATGATGATGTGTGCGTCCGTTTTTAAGAAGTAGCTGAGGTGTGTTTTTATTTGAGGTTGTATTCATTTTATATATTATGAAAAAGAATGTATTTGGCAAAGGGTTGTCGCTCTGGCTGCTGTCGGGGTGTATGGGCTTTTTCGCTGCCTGCAGCGATGATGAAGGATTTGTACTGACGCAGGAAGATGTGCAGATTGAGGTGCCCGAAGGAGGCTTTGTGACCAATGTGAACCAGTTGCTGCGCATTACGCCGCAATATCCGGTAGGCGAGGCGTTGGCTTTCGAGTGGCGTCTAGACGGCCAGGTTATCGCTACTACCCCTCAACTGGAATATATGTTTGAGGTGGGAGGCGATTATCATCTCTCACTCAAGGTGTCGGGGCAGGATCAGAGTTTTGTGTATGAGTATCCGCTGGAGGTTGTGTTTAAGCCGGAGGTAGTCGATACGCCGGAGGGGGCTACGCCGTATGTAACAAAGGTGCTCGACTACATGCCGGCGGTGGGGCAGTTTACCAACAAACTGCCGGCATATGTAGAGGGAGATACTCAGGAGGACATGAACCAGAAAGTGCTGAAGGCCATCGGTCACAACCAGAAGGGGATGATTACCCTTGGCGGCTACGGCGGCTATGTAGTAGTGGGGTTTGACCATACGATTCGCAATGTAACGGGCAAGCGTGATTTCCGGGTATTGGGCAATGCGTTTTATGCCAATGCCAATCCTGATCCGAATGCCCCCGAAGGCGGAAGTTGTGAGCCGGGCATTATCCGCGTGGCGTATGATGCTAATAAAAACGGGATGCCCGATGAGCACGAATGGTATGAGATAGCAGGCAGTTCACATGTTAATCCGGCCCAGGAGCCTTGGTATGAGAAAATTAAGCAGGCGGGATTTGATGTGAATCTGTATCGGGATTATGAGATTACTTATCACCGCCCCGCTAAGGAACCGGCCTCAAAGGAGGAATGGGATACTTATATCCGCTGGGAGGATAACCAGGGACATGACGGCTATAAGGTGAAGAACCAGTTTCACCAGCAGCCGTATTATCCGCTGTGGGCACCGGGCGATAAACTGACATTCAGAGGAACTTGTCTGCCACAGAATGCGGTAGATGAAAGCGGACAGGGCCGTTATTTTGTGCTGTATAAATTCCTCTATGGCTATGCAGACAATGAAGTAAACGACAAGGCGGATGCAGCCATTGATATCAGTTGGGCCGTGAATGCCAAAGGTCAGTATGTCGATTTGCCGGGTGTGGATTTCATTCAGGTCTATACGGGAGTGAATCAGGAAAACGGTTGGCTGGGCGAATGCTCTACGGAAATTACAGGGGTGGAAGACCTTCATCTGCTGAAGGTGGATATGGATACACGCCCCGTAGAACCTATGTGAAAAAAGAATATGATTTCTTATCATATTTTAGCTTTGTTTCTCCAATAAAATAATTACTTTTGCCCAGTCTTTAAATAATTAAAGATATCAATTAAGTTTAGCACTATTTGCAGTCATTTGTGTGTGATACATAGATGGCTGCTTTTTTTGTTTTTATGCGGCAATTTGGGGGCTTTTATGTATATTTGCAGGTAGTAATTTTAAGAAGTCAGAAGAAGAGAATGAATAAATATATCAAAACGGGAGCACTGCTGGGATGCCTGCTCGGGGCGTGGCTCACGGGCGTGGCGCAGGAGGTGAAGCTGACGCCTCCGTTCGATTTTCCTCCACTGTTTTCGGGTAATTTCGGCGAACTCCGTGCCAATCATTTTCATGGAGGCCTGGATTTCAAGACAGGCGGAGTCATCGGGAAGCCGGTGCGGGCACTGGCAGACGGGTACATCTCACGGGTGCGGGTGAATCATGGATCGGGCTATGTGCTGGATGTGGTGTATGATGTGGGCTATACATCAATTTACCGGCATCTCAGTGCTTTTACAGGCGAATTGGCCGACCGTATCAAACTGTTACAGTATAAATCAGAGAGCTGGGAGGTGGAATTGGTGCCCGGACCGGAGGAATATCCGGTAAAGACGGGACAGGTATTGGCGCTCAGCGGCAATACAGGCTACTCGTTCGGGCCTCATCTGCATCTGGACCTCATAGAGACGTCTACCGATGAGAATGTGGACCCGTTGCCTTTTTTTGCCGCTGGGGTGAAAGATCGGGTAGCTCCCAAGGCATTGGGACTGATGCTTTTTCCGCAGACGGGACGTGGTGTCGTGAACGGACAGGACAGAAAACTGGCGGTGCCGCTGCAACCTAAGTCACCGGTTACGGCTTGGGGGGTAATCGGGGTGGGCATCCGTGCCTATGATTATATGGACGGGGTGAACAACCGCTATGGAGTGCACACGGTGATACTTGAGGTAGACGGGAAGGAAATTTTCCGCAGTGTGGTGGATCGCTTTGCATATAATGAGCACCGTTATATCAACTCTTGGACGGATGGCCCGTACATGAAATCGTTTATCGAACCGGGCAATCGCCTGCGTATGCTGCAGGCGTATAACGGGCAGCGGGGACTGCTGAATATTTCAGAGGAACGGCCTTATCGGCTGGTATACACCCTACGCGATGCGTTGGGCAATACGTCGAAGGTACATTTTACTATCCAGGGACGGAAGATGCCGGTACCCGAGGCTAGTCATCGTGAGAAGTATGTGTTGCACTGGGACCGTCTGAATTTCCTGCAGGAACCGGGCATGGATTTGCTGATTCCCCGTGGCAGGCTGTATGATGATGTCTATCTGAATTATCGGCTGAAAGCGGACAGCGGAGCAATTGCTTTTACTTATCAGTTGCACGATGAGAAGGTGCCGCTGCATGATGGCTGTGAACTCTCCATCGCATTGCGTTACTATCCGGTGGCAGATTCTACAAAGTATTATGTGGCCCGGGTGGCAAAGAACGGCAAGCGGACTTCGGCTGGCGGTCGGATGGTGCAGGGACGTATGCGGACGAGTATTCGCGAACTGGGCACTTATACGGTGGCGGTGGATACTGTGCCTCCGGTGCTGACACCGGTCAATCCGAAACTATGGGGTAAGAACCGGCGCATCGTGTTTCAGGCAAAGGATGCTCAGACGGAGGTAGCTGCTTATCACGGTACGGTGGACGGGGTTTATGCGCTCTTCGGCAAGCCGAATGCGGTCAGCGGTCAACTGGTGTATGAAGTGGATCCTGAACGGGTGGAGAAGGGACGCCGCCACCTGGTGGTGATGACGGTAACAGATGGCTGCGGCAATGCTACCACGGAGTATTTTGAATTTTATTATTAATGATAACCTAATATTCATTTTTTTAATCGTATGAACACAAAAAGATTGACTTTCACCATGCTGCTCACGGTAGTGGCGGTGCTCAATGCCTTGGCCTGTACTAACCTCATTGTAGGGAAGAATGCATCGGCTGACGGCTCTACCATTGTGTCGTATTCGGCCGATTCGTACGGCCTCTTCGGCGAACTCTATCATTATCCGGCAGGGGTACATGCCAAGGGTACCATGATCGATATCCATGAATGGGATACGGGCAAATACTTGGGACAGATTGAACAGGCACGACGGACGTATAATGTCATCGGCAATATGAATGAATTCCAGCTGACGATTGCGGAAACTACGTTTGGCGGTCGGCCGGAACTGGTGGACACGACGGGTATCCTGGATTATGGCAGTTTGATTTACATCGGCTTGCAGCGCTCGCGTACCGCTCGTGAGGCTATCAAGGTGATGACAGATCTAGTGGAAGAGTATGGCTATTACAGCAGCGGAGAATCGTTTACCATTGCCGACCCGAACGAAATCTGGATTATGGAGATGATAGGCAAGGGTCCCGGAGTGCGTGGGGCTGTATGGGTGGCGGTCCGTGTGCCCGATGATTGTATTTCGGCGCATGCCAACCACAGCCGTATCCATCAGTTTGACATGAACGACAAGCATAACTGCATTTACTCGCCGGATGTCATTTCATTTGCCCGCGAAAAGGGATATTTTAACGGGGTGAACAAGGATTTCAGCTTCTCGAAGGCCTATGCACCGTTGGATTTCGGAGCACGCCGTTTCTGTGAAGCCCGGGTATGGAGCTATTATAATATGTTTACAGACCGCGGCCAGGAATTTCTGCCTTACATTGAGGGAAAGACAGACGAGCCGATGCCACTCTTCCTGAAGGCGAACCGCAAGATTTCAGTGCGCGACGTGCAGCAGGCTATGCGCGACCACTATGAGGGTACACCGCTGGATATTACGCAGGATTTCGGTGCTGGGGCTTATCACACACCTTACCGTTTGTCGCCGCTGACTTTCAAGCACGGTGAGGACGAGTATTTTAATGAACGTCCCATCTCTACACAGCAGAGTGGTTTTGTATTTGTAGCTCAGATGCGTGCCAACTTGCCGGATGCTGTGGGCGGAGTACTGTGGTTCGGTACAGATGATGCCAATATGGTGGTGTTTACACCGGTATATTGCTGCACAGATCAAGTGCCGCAGTGCTATACGCGTGTAGACGGTGCTGACTACATTACTTTCTCCTGGAGATCGGCTTTCTGGATTTATAACTGGGTGGCCAATATGGTATATCCTTTCTATGACCGCATGATGCCCGATGTGCGTGCGGTGCAGCAGGAATTGGAAACGACTTTTGCCCAGGCGCAGGAAGGGGTAGAAAGTGCGGCGCTCCGTCTGCTGGAAAAAGATCCGGCTGCAGCCAAGCGTTTCCTGACCAACTATACAGGTATGGCAGCACAGAGCACCCTCGATGCGTGGAAGCAGTTGGGTGAATTCCTCATTGTGAAGTTTGCTGACGGCGTAGAACGTAAGGTGAAGAACGGTCAGTTTGAACGCAATTCCATCGGTCAGCCGGCAGGTGTAGACCGTCCGGGATTCCCGAAAGATTTTCTGGAGGAATATGTAAGACAAACGGGCAACCGCTATAAAATGCCAAAAGAATGACTCTGAAATACAGTCTGAGGGATGGTTGGGAAGAAGCAGTCAAATGAATATCCGGAAAAATAACCGAAAGAATAACGGCTGAAAAATTAGGATATTTAAAGTATATCTTCTAAATTTGCCCTTCAGCAAGAGAATTTTCAAAAGGAGAACACTGATTATTTTCTTAGTCAGTTGTCTCCTTTTCTTTTTCTGCAAAAGAAGGAATGTATTAACCTTTTAAATATAAACTCGTTATGGAAAATCAAGAACTGATTAAACAGGTAACTGAAAAAGCTGAAAAATGGCTGTCTCCGGCTTATGATGCCGAAACACAGGCAGAAGTAAAACGTATGTTGGAAAATGCTGATAAGACAGAACTCATTGAATGTTTTTATAAGGATTTGGAATTTGGTACAGGGGGCTTGCGCGGTATTATGGGTGCCGGAAGCAACCGTATGAATATCTATACAGTGGGCTTGGCTACACAAGGCTTGGCAAACTATTTGAACAAGTGCTTTGCTGACAGAAAGGAAATTTCAGTAGTAGTAGGTCATGACTGTCGTAATAACAGCCGTAAGTTTGCTGAAATCTCGGCTGATATTTTCTCTGCCAATGGTATCAAGGTATATCTGTTTGAGGATTTGCGTCCTACTCCGGAAGTATCGTTCGCTATCCGTCACTTGGGATGCCAGAGTGGTATCAATATCACAGCTAGCCACAACCCGCGCGAATATAATGGCTATAAGGCTTATTGGGATGATGGTGCTCAGGTATTGGCTCCGCACGATACAGCGATCATTGAGGAAGTGAACAAGGTAACCGTAGAGGATATCAAGTTTAACGGCAACCAGGATTTGATTCAGATTATCGGTGAGGATGTAGATAAGGTATATCTGGAAAAGGTACACAGCATTTCTATTGACCCGGAAGTTATTCAGCGTCAGAAGGATTTGAGCATCGTCTATACACCGCTTCACGGTGCAGGCCGTACACTTATCCCGCGTTCACTGAAGGAATGGGGCTTTGAAAATGTAAACCTGGTGGAACCGCAGATGGTGATGGACGGTAACTTCCCGACGGTGGTTTCTCCGAATCCTGAAAATGCAGAAGCATTGACACTGGCTATTGAACTGGCAAAGAAAATCAATGCAGATATCGTTATGGCGAGCGACCCGGATGCTGACCGTGTGGGTATGGCCTGCAAGGATTCAAAGGGCGAATGGGTGCTGATTAACGGTAACCAGACTTGTCTGCTGTTCTTGTATTATATCATCAAAAACCGTTTGGCTACGGGTAAGATGCAGCCGGGCGACTTTATTGTGAAGACCATTGTGACTACAGAACTGATCAAGGCTGTGGCTGACAAAAATAACGTAGAAATGTTGGATTGCTACACAGGCTTTAAATGGATTGCCCGTGAAATCCGTCTGCGTGAAGGTAAACAGCAGTACATCGGTGGCGGTGAAGAAAGCTACGGCTTCCTGGCTGAAGACTTTGTACGCGATAAAGATGCCGTATCTGCCTGCTCGTTGCTGGCTGAAATCTGTGCTTGGGCGAAAGATCAGGGCAAGACTTTGTATGATGTCTTGATGGATATTTATGTAGAATATGGTTATTCTAAGGAAACTACCGTAAATGTAGTGAAACCGGGTAAGAGCGGTGCTGAAGAAATCAAGGCTATGATGGATAATTTCCGTGCAAATCCGCCGCAGGAAATCGGTGGTTCTAAAGTGGTGCTGATTAAGGACTACAAGACGCTGAAAGCTACAGATGGCGCCGGTCAGGAAACAGCTCTTGATATGCCGGAAAGTTCTAACGTATTGCAGTATTTCACAGAAGATGGTACGAAGATTTCAGTCCGTCCTTCCGGTACAGAACCGAAGATCAAGTTCTATATGGAAGTAAAAGGTGAAATGGGTTGCCCGAACTGCTATGCCAGCGCAGAAGCTGTAGCAGTGAAGAAGGTAGAAGCTGTTCGCCAGTCACTGGGCATTTAATCTGGTACCTGTAGCTTCATACAGGTTGAAGAATGTAGGAAAGGGTCGTTTCATAACTCTATACAGAGTTTGAACCGGCCCTTCTTTTATGGTTTATATTCTTATTATGAAATAAAAAAACTCAATAAGCTGATTGTAAAATCAGCTTATTGAGTTGACTGCCTCCCTGATAGAATTTTACTTCAACAGAGAAGAACCGGTATTTCTCAGCTCATTTTATTAATGCTGTCAATGTAGTTCAGCACCTCCTCCCGTCCCAGACGGTTTTCAGAAGAAGTGACAAAATGAGGAGGAAGCTCCTCCCACTGTTCTTTCAGTTTGGTCAGGTACTGTCGGATATTAGCTTGGAGCCGTCCACCTTTCAGTTTGTCGGCTTTGGTAAATATAATGGCAAACGGTACCCCGTTTTCACCCAGCCATTCAATGAAATCCAGGTCAATCTGCTGTGGCTCATGACGGCAATCTATCAGCACAAAAAGACAGGTCATCTGCGGCCGTTGCAGGATATAGCCCTCAATGATTTTCTGAATCTGTTGTTGCCCCTTCTGTCCGCGTTTGGCATAGCCATAGCCGGGAAGGTCTACTAGATACCAGTTCTTGTTGATTAAAAAATGATTGATTAACATCGTCTTCCCGGGAGTGGAAGAAGTCATGGCCAGCCCTTTGCGTGCGGTCAGCATATTGATGAGGCTGGATTTTCCCACGTTAGAGCGTCCGATAAACGCGTATTCGGGGAAGTTTCCCTCCGGACATTTCTTGACGTCGGAGTTACTGATAATAAATTCAGCGCTGCTAATATTCATGATGGATTCTCTTTTAATATACTATTCCCGGCAAAGGTACGACTAATTTCAGAATATTTTGCGGTGAATGGGGAATTCTGTTTATCTTTGTCTGCTTAAAAATCAGAATAAGGAATAAAAAAGAGACATGAACGGACAATTTTCGTCTATATTATTGGAAAAGGCGGTGAATGAGTTTGCCAAGTTGCCTGGTATCGGCCGTAAGACGGCCACTCGCCTGGTGCTTCATCTGCTGCGGCAGGATGTATCGGCGGTGGAAACTTTTGGCCAGGCCATCATGACATTAAAAAAGGAAGTGAAGTATTGCCGGGTATGCCATAACATCTCAGACACGGAGGTGTGCTCCATCTGTGCCAACCAGCAGCGCGATGCATCTGTGGTGTGCGTCGTAGAAAACATCCGTGATGTGATGGCAGTAGAAGCTACGCAGCAGTTTCGTGGTTTGTATCATGTGCTGGGAGGGGTCATCTCGCCCATGGACGGGGTGGGGCCCGGCGACCTGCAGATAGAGAGTCTGGTGAAACGGGTAGAAGCGGGTGGCATCCAAGAGGTGATCCTGGCATTGAGCACTACGATGGAGGGCGATACAACCAACTTCTATATTTACCGGAAACTGGAGAAGACAGGGGTGAAACTTTCGGTCATTGCCCGTGGCGTTTCAGTCGGTGACGAGTTGGAGTATACGGATGAAATCACCCTGGGGCGCAGCATCCTCAACCGTTTGCCCTTTAAAGGAAGTATGTAATCTTATAAAGATAGTTTAATGGTAGAAGAACAGATTAAAAAGACGGCCGTTTCGGTGAAGCGGCTGTTTCTAGTATTTTGGGCCTTGCCGGTGCTGTTGGTAGTAACCAGCGAAATGGGAGGTGATTGGGTAGGCTGCTACACCGGACATGTGCGCGCTGCATATTGGGCTGAAACCATGTCTATTTTGCTGGCGGCCGTCTGTGTGCCGGTATCCTTGCGCCTTTTTGCCTGGATGCTAAACCGCCAGGTTGATTCGGCTCCGCTGCCGCAGGCATTGCGTCTGTATGTACGCTGGAGTGCTGTGCGGCTGGCTTTGCTGGAGTGTCCGGTGATGGTAGGATTTTTTACATATTATATGATGATGAGCAGCCAAGGATTGCTGTGTGCCTTGATCGGTCTGACAGCTTCGCTGTTTTGTCTGCCGGGCGAACAGCGTCTGCGCAGGGAGTTGCAGCTCGATCACGAATAAAAACTCGATAAAATACCTTATGAAATCAAATTATTTCCAAGGAGAGAAGGTGTATCTCCGGGCTGTGGAGCCTGAAGACCTGGAGGTATTATACACTATGGAGAATGATCCGCAATTGTGGGATGTATCCAATTTTACGGTACCCTATTCCCGCTTTGCCGTTCGGCAGTATATCGAAAACACCCAATGTGATATGTTTGCCGACCAGCAGCTGAGGCTGATGATTGTGCATCGTGAGTTGGGGGTAGTGCTGGGCACCCTCGATATCAGTGAATTTGTCCCCCTGCATGGTCACGGCGAAGTAGGAGTGGCCATCCGCAGCGAATATCAGGGCCAGGGTTTTGCTGCCGAGGCCCTGCAGTTGCTGTGCGATTATGCGTTGGGATTTCTGCGTATGAAACAACTCACCGTACACATTGCTAGCGATAATATCCGCAGCATCCGCCTGTTTTCATCGTGCGGCTTTGTAGAGTGCGGCTGCCTCAGGCAATGGTGGCGGGTAGGCGATGCCTATCAGGATGTGCTGTTGATGCAGCTTATCCGACCGGATGATGCTCGGCAAAGAGAGCCATCCGTTCATCGAGCAGAGCATACTGGTGATCCTGTATAAAAGAGGTGCAGGCGCGCAGTCCTTGCTGATGGCTGCCGGTGGTAACCAGCGAAATGGCGCTGACTCCGTAATACATCAGTTCAAGGGCTAGCTCGCCGCTGCTCATGCCGGGATATCCGATGGTGAAGTAAAAGCCGTCAGCTACCGGTTCGCCGAGGTCATTGTCATATACCAGGTAGAATCCATGACGCAGGAAGATTTCCTTTAGGCGGCGGGCCCGTTCGCCATACACCTTGACTTCATCCAGAAAGCGGTATTGTCCGTCGCTGGCAGCTTTGAGCATGGCAGCCAGAGCATATTGTGCCGAGTGACTGGTGCCCGAAGAAAGGGCATAAAGGACGCGGTGCACAAAAACGCTGCCAAAGGTGCCGCCTCCGTAGCGCGTCTGGAAGCCGGGATAAGCCCGGTGATACAGTTTGTCAGAGATGCAGGTCACCCCGATGCGCTGTCCGGCATAGCTGAAAGCCTTCGAACCGGAAATCAGCAAAACATAATGATCGGTATAATGTGCCACGGTAGGTTGGTAAGGCGGCTGGAAAGGTCTACTTAAATCCTGCCGGAAATCCATGGCAAAATAAGCCAGATCTTCGAGCACAATCACATCGTATTGTGTAGCCAGCTGACCGATGATGCGCAGTTCCTCTTCCTTCAAGCAAATCCAGCTGGGATTATTGGGGTTAGAGTAGATAATGGCCGCGATATTTCCTTTTTTCAGGTAGCTTTCCAGCTTTTCTTTCAGCCGGCAGCCCCGGTATTCATAGACATCAAATGTTTCATATTTTTTCCCCATCACCGTAAGCTGCTGTTTCTGCACCGGAAAACCAGGGTCGATAAACAGGATGGTATCTTTCTCTTCCTGACATTGGCAGCAGGTAAGAAACGAAGCAAAGGTACCCTGCATAGAGCCCGTAACCGGGATACAGCCTTCAGGAGCCAGATCCACCTGGATAAACGCTTTGACAAAGCGTGATGCTTCCTGCTTTAAGGTAGCCAGCCCGTTAATATCAGGATAGAGGCTGGCAACCCCCTGCTGCAGCGCTTCTATTTCCGCTTTCACCCCTACGGCAGAGGGAGGCAATCCCGGCACTCCCATTTCCATTTTGATAAATTCCACGCCTGAAGCTGCTTTCGCTTTGGCTGCGATGGCTTTCACTTCACGAATGGTGGCTTTGGAAAAGTCAGCCAGTTCAAACTCTCGGATTGTCTGGTCCATCAGACTCCGTGCAATTGGTGTATTTTTCATGTCTATGAAGTTTAATGTTGCTTGCAAAGTTAGCATAATTCCGATAAGATGAGCCTTTGGCGAAAAAAAAAGTATTTTTTCCGTTAAAGGTATTGCAAATTTAAAATAAATGCTTACCTTTGCACCCGTTATCAAAAACGAGAGTTCCTTAATAGGTATTAAAAGCATAAAGGTGCGTTAGTTCAGTTGGTTAGAATACATGCCTGTCACGCATGGGGTCACGGGTTCGAGTCCCGTACGCACCGCCAAATTATAAAAAGCTCTGATTCACAACAGAATCAGGGCTTTTTTCTTTGTATGCCCGGAAGCAGAATTCTGTGATTATGGGCTAATTTCCCTTGGATAGTTGTCACTGTATGTAATTTATGCTAATTTCATTGTGAAATTAACCATTAAGAGTGTATGGCAACTATAAAATTAAAATTCCGTCCCTCTACAGTCAGTCATAAAGAGGGGATTATTTATTATCAGCTTATTCATAAACAGTCAGTCAGACAAATTCGTACCGGGTACAATATATTCCCGTATGAATGGGAGTCAGTACTGGGAGGGATTCTCATTGCTGCAGGAGCCGATGCGAGCCGCCGTTCCTATCTGGCTATGTTAAAAAGTCGCATGGACACCGATCTGCGTCGGCTTAGGAGTTGCATCTGTATGCTGGAGAAAAAGAGGACATCGTTTACCGTGCAGCAGATTCTGGAACTGTATGTAGCCCCCGGCGAAGAATACGGCTTTCTGCTGTATGGAAAGATGCTGCTGGACGAATTGCGTAAAATAGGAAAATGGCGTACGGCAGATACCTACAGTAAAGCCTTGTGCAGCCTGGAACACTATCTGGGAGAGCAGGCAGATATTCCCTTGTCCGAAATGGATTCCTATGCCATGGTAGGCTATGAAAGCTGGCTGAAAGGAAACGGGTTATGTCCCAACAGTACTTCCTACTATATGCGTAATCTGAGGGCCATCTATAACCGGGCGGTAGAGCAAGGCCTGGTTCAGCAGCAATATCCTTTCAAGCAAGTGTACACTGGAGTGGAGAAGACCAGGAAGCGGGCCGTCTCACTGCATGTCATCCGTGATATCCGCGATATCAAGCTGGAGAAAGAATCGCAGATCTGGGCCCGTGACCTGTTTATGTTCAGTTTTTATACCCGGGGCATGTCGTTTGTCGATATGGTGTTTCTGAAAAAGAAAGATTTGCAGAACGGCATACTCAGCTACCGTCGTAACAAGACAGGGCAGCGGCTGTATATCAAATGGGAGAAACCCATGCAGGACATCCTGGATCGGTATGACACCGCAGATACTCCCTATTTGTTGCCTATTATTCAGAATAACGGGATAGACGAGTGGAAGCAATACCATAATGAGGTGCACCGCATCAACCGGAACCTGAAGACGGTCGGTCAGCTTATCGGTTTAAGCGTACCGCTTACCACCTATGTGGCACGCCATGCGTGGGCCAGCATAGCCCAGAGCAAAAACATCGCACTGTCTGTTATCAGCGAAGCCTTGGGACACGATTCAGAACAGACCACCCGCATCTACCTGGCCTCTTTGGATACGGCCGTAGTAGACAAAGCCAATCTGCAAATCCTGATGTCATTATAATAAGGTGTAGGGTAGGAAAGTGTTGGTAAAAATAACACCTTTCTTTCTAAGAGATGGATATTTACATTGCAAAAATACAAAAAAAATTAAAAACTAGAACTAAAGTTAAACTTTTTTTCTCATATTCTGTTTTTAAAAATTTATTTTCGCCCTTCATATAGCTGCTCATTTCAGCATCCATAATTTACATAAATAACTACATATCAATACTATAGATGGTTTTGCAACCTATATATCCATTTCTTAGAAAGATATTTACATCAAAATAAACCGGTTCTTCTATAGGCGGATTTATTTTAAAAAAGCAAAACGACAACAGTAACTGCTTGGGGATTAAATGCTTACATCCTCTAGCAGGAATCAGAAGTATAACCAGAACTTTTATTTCTATGCCTCAAGGCAACGATGACAAAACCCAATTTCATTGGTTTGTGATGCGTGATTTAAAGCGTTCCAATGCCAAGTGTCGGGCATACCAATGGCTAACAGCTCATCATTTCGAGGTTTTTACCCCGATGAAATGGGAGGTTATCCTGTGCCGGGGAAAAAGAATCCGTCGTTGTGTACCTTTTATGCCCGATCTCCTGTTTGTTCACAGTAGTCGTGAGGCCCTCGATTCCGTAGTGGCAGATACCCCTACCTTGCAGTACCGCTATGTGCGCGGAGCTGCTTCCGCTACTCCCATGATTATATGCGAAGCTGAGATGAACCGTTTCATCCATGCCGTGAAGGCAGTGGAAGAACCCCGTTATTTCAGCCCATCCGAAGTGACCCCCGCCATGCTGGGCCGTCGCATCCGCGTAGTAGGAGGCAATCTGGATGGCTGCGAAGGTCGTTTGCTGGCCCGTCGTGGTACGCGCAAGCGTCATTTGCTGGTTGAGATTCCTTCCGTGTTGGTTGCTTCCGTCGAAGTTGAGGCTGAATACATCGAGCTGGTTTCTGAATCCGGTTCAGAAACCTCAAAATCCACTCACTAGATATTTTATCTGCAGATTAAATTATATAGTAAAAAACATGAAAAAATTATTGGTATGCTTTGCGGTTTTGCTTACGATGCTGGTATCGTGTAAAACCGAAGAAAAGATTTTGTATTTCCAGGACATTGTAGTCAACCAACCCCAAGACATTCAGGGAGCTCGTGACATCACGGTGCAGCCTAAGGACCAGATTTCCATTGTCGTATCTAGCAAGGATCCTCAGTTGGCTGCCTTGTTTAATCTGGTACAGGCTCAGACTCGCCTGTCGGGTGGGGAAGGAGCTTCTGCTATGAATAGCAGTGGAGCAGTATCTGGTTATACCCTTGACGATGAGGGAAATATCGATTTTCCGGTTTTGGGTTCACTGCATATTGCCGGTATGACAAAGAGTCAGATTGCCGCATTGATTAAAAGCAAACTGATCAGTGAAAATCTGGTAAAAGACCCTGTGGTGACCGTAGAGTTTATGAATCTCTATTTCTCCGTGTTGGGTGAAGTGAAAAACCCGGGAAAGTATACCATCAGCAAGGACCAAATTACATTGCTGGAAGCCATTGCCATGGCAGGTGACCTCACCATTACCGGCAAGCGTGATGCCATCTTTGTTATCCGTGAAGAAGCCGGTCAACGCATCACCCATTGGGTAGATTTGCGCAGCCAGGATATTTTCCAGTCGCCTGTTTATTACCTCAAACAGAATGATGTGATTTATGTGCAGCCCAACAAGATGCGTGCCGGACAGAGCACCATCAATGAGAATAATGTGAAGTCAGTATCGCTGTGGATTAGTATTGCTTCCTTCCTCACTTCACTCGGCGTACTTCTGTTTAAATAACTCCTACAATTGTTTATCCTATAGCTAATATACATTGAATATGGCAGATCAGAAAAAAACGGCACAGAGTGCCACCAGTGAATTTGCTTGGATTACCGATCTGTGGGGTATTTTTGCTCCCCGCTGGATGTGGTTCTTGGTTTCCGTCCTCCTGTTTTTATCGGGTGCTACCCTTTATCTTATGAGTACGCCGGCGGTCTATACCCGTACGGCTGCCATCCTGATTAAGGACGACTCAAAGAGTGGATCTACCAATACAGCCATGTCTGAATTTAATGATTTGGGTATCTTCAAGAATAATACCAATATCCAAAACGAGTTACTGACCCTCAAGTCTCCGGAACTGATCGCTGAGGTGGTGAGCCGTCTGCAACTAAATGAGACCTACACCGTCCGTCAGCAACTCAAGAAGGTAGAACTATACAAAAATACTCCTTGTCTGCTGATTGGTGCGGCACAGACTGCAGCTTCTTTCAGCTGTACCCTGCACCCTATATCTGCCGAGCAGTGTGAACTCAGCCGCTTTGTGGTGAACGGCGAAGAACTGGAGGCCAGCTACACCGTAGCTTTCGGTGACTCAGTGGCAACTTCATTTGGTACTTTTATTTTGAGCAAGACTGCTGCTTTCAATAATCAGTGGATAGGTCGGGATATCCGTTTTGCCAAATCTGATCTACAGGCGTGCGCAGATCTTTATGCAACATCGCTGGTAGCTGCTCTTAGCAACAAGGAAGCCAGTGTTATTAATTTAACCATTTCAAATCCATCCATAGCCAAGGCAGAAGACTTTTTGAATACTTTAATTGAAGTCTATAATGAAAAGTGGGTACAAGACCGTAACCAGATTGCTATCAGCACTTCCAAGTTTATCAGCGATCGTCTGGGGGTCATTGAACGCGAACTGGGTCATGTTGATGAAAATATATCCAACTATAAAAGTGAGCATTTGATGCCCGACGTACAGGCTGCCTCCAACCTTTATATGAGTCAGACTGTGGAATATAAGAAGCAGTTGCAGGAGCTTAATAATCAGCTTAGTACGGCTCAGTATATTCGTCGTGAACTGCAGGACAAACAGCTGAGCCAATTGCTTCCTGCCAACTCTGGTATTGCCAGTGGAGACTTGGCCGGTCAGATTGATGAATATAACAAGCTGGTGCTCGACCGTAACCGTCTGGTGGCCAACAGTAGTGAGAAGAACCCTTTGGTAGTGGATATGGCTGAAACATTGCGTGCTCTCAAGAATACCTTGATTCAGACAGTAGATAACCTGATCCGTTCCTTGAATACTGAGATGGCCAGTGTCCGTCGTCAGTCCGATGCTGCCACCAGCCAGTTGGCATCCAATCCCGGACAGGCAAAATACCTGCTCAGCGTGGAACGTCAGCAGAAAGTAAAGGAAGAACTGTATCTCTACCTGCTCCAGAAACGTGAAGAAAATGAGCTTTCGCAGGCTTTTACTGCCTATAACACCCGTGTTATCAATGCTCCGCGGGGCAGCATGGTGCCCACAGCCCCTCAACGTGTCAAGATTTTGCTTATCGCATTTGCTCTAGGCTTGGTTCTGCCTGCTGTTGTAATTTATCTGATGGAGAATATGGATAACCGCGTTCGTGGCCGGAAGGACCTCGAATTGCTTACCATTCCTTTGGTGGGAGAAATCCCTTTCTTTGGCGAGAAGAAGAAAAAGAAAGGAACTGCCCAGCATACTATTCTGGTGAAGGAGGGTAGCCGCGATATGTTGAATGAAGCGTTCCGCGTCATGCGCTCCAACTTGGATTTCATGAGCGGTGACCTGACCGGACCGCAGGTGTTCATCACCACTTCCTACAATCCGGGCAGCGGAAAGTCTTTCCTTACTGTCAATATGGCGATGAGTTTTGTGCTGAAAGGCAAGAAGGTGATGCTGATTGACGGTGACATGCGTCATGGCTCACTGTCAGCCTATGCCGGCTCACCTAAGGTGGGGCTGAGCAATTATCTGAGCGGAAAGACAGGCACCTGGCAGGAAGTGACGGTGGATCATCCGGCTAATCCGAATTTGAAGCTGATTCCGGTAGGTACTGTGCCGCCGAATCCTACCGAACTGCTGGAAAACGGCAAGTTGCCCCGATTGATTGATGCGCTGAAATCAGAGTTCGACTACATCTTCATAGACTGTCCGCCCGTTGATATCATTGCCGATACACAGATTATATCCCAGGTGGCAGATCGCACCCTCTTTGTGGTCCGTGCCGGCTTGCTCGACCGTTCCATGTTGCCCTTGCTGCAAAACATGTATAACGACAAGCGCTTCCAGGGTATGGCAATGATTCTGAACGGTACCGAAAGCAACCGGGGTCGTTACAGTTATCGCTATGGCTATTATTACGGTCACGGCAATTATTACAGTCAAAAATAAACTCAAACAGTATGTGGCCTTTCTCCAGAAAAGTATCTCTGGCCCAAAGCGGTATTCTGCAAGGTTTTACCGACTGTCACAGTCACCTCCTGCCGGGAGTGGACGATGGAGTGCAGACTTTGGCCGAAAGCTTGGATATCCTGGCACTCATGGAGCGTCAGGGCATCCGTAAGCTTTGGCTTACTCCCCATATCATGGAGGATTATCCCAATCAACCCGCCGATTTGCGGGTGAAGTTTGCCAAGTTGAAGGCTGCTTATCAAGGTCCCATTCAGTTGGAACTGGCGGCTGAACACATGCTTGACCACCTCTTCGAGGAACGCCTGGCAGCCGATGATGTACTGCCGCTGGAAGAAGGCAAACATTTTTTGCTGGTAGAAACCTCCTATTTCAACCCTCCCATGGATTTGGAACACATGCTCCAACGTATTCAGGCAAAGGGGTATTATCCTCTTCTGGCACATCCGGAGCGCTATGTCTATATGGACAAGAACCGCTATCGAAAACTGCGGGAGATGGGCATTGATTTTCAGCTCAACCTTCCCTCACTGATGGGGGGATACGGCAAGGAAGTGCAGCAGAAAGCCCGGTGGCTGTTGAAACAAGGCTGGTATACACTGTGTGGAAGTGATACCCACCGAAGAAGGTTTTGGACAGATAGTGTTCAGGAAGCATGTCTGGAGAATAATTGTTTAAAATTGGAGTTATTTCGTATTCCAAAGTTCTGAACTTTTTATAGTTTATTAATGAGGAAAATATTGTTGTGAGTGATATATATTAGAGAGATGATTAGATTTAATAGTTTTATGAACAATCAGCGATAATATATATTTTTATATAGTTGATAGGGATAATTCATATGAGTAATTACCAAAACATAATTCTTCAATTAGCATAGATGGAGTTTAGCTAGTATAACTTTGGAAATGCGTTTATGATAAAAACTACATATTTAATAAATGACAGATTCTCAGGTAAATAATAATCGAATTGCCAAAAATACGATCCTATTATATTTTCGCATGATATTTATCATGGTAGTAAACTTGTATACGTCCAGGGTTATATTGCAGGTTTTAGGTGCTGAAGATTATGGAACATATAGCGTTGTAGGTGGTGTGGTTACAATGCTTTCTTTTATTACAGCATCACTGAGTACAGCTATCTCTAGATTTATCACATTTGAACTTGGTAAAGGTAATGATGGCAATGCGGAACGAATGTTTAGATGCTCATGTACTATATTCTATATTTTTTCGTTTATAGGATTTATTTTGGCGGAAACTCTAGGCCTTTGGTTTGTGCAAACGCAGTTGAACATTCCGGTAGGTCGAGTAACAGCTGCATTTTGGGTCTATCAATTTTCTATATTCTCATTTATAATCTCATTGTTGAGTGTTAGTTACAATGCATTAATAGTAGCTAAGGAAAAGATGAATGCATTTGCTTATATTTCTATTTACGATGGTTTGTCTCGTTTGGCTATTCTTTTTCTTATTATGATAATGCCATTTGATAGTCTAATCTTATATGCATCTTTCCTTGCGCTGGTTCAGGTATCTGTTCGAATTCTATATACGTTTTACTGTAAAAGAAATTTTAAAGAAGCTAATGGGCATTGGCTTTGGGATAAAGATATCTCCCGTGAGGTATTTACCTATGCGGGATGGACGGTAAGTGGGCACTTAGCTATTGTAGGATATACCCAAGGAATAAATATTTTACTTAATATTTATTTTGGGCCTGTTGTTAATGCTTCGCGTGCTATAGCTACTCAGGTACAGACTGCATTAGCACAGTTTTATGCAAACTTCCAGACTGCGATTCGGCCACAAGTAATTAAAAGTTACGCACAAGGTTATTTTGAGGGTATGCATATTTTGGTATTGAAAGCTGGTAGGCTCTCATTTTTGCTTGCATTGCTAGTTACTATACCATTTCTTACATATACTGACTACATTATGAATCTTTGGCTGTCAAATCCCCCAGAACATGTGGTTGCCTTTGTACGCATTACATTAATAGCTTGTATCAGCAACTCATTGAGTCAACATACAATTATGTCAATTCATGCAACTGGAGATCTAAAGAAGTTTCAGATAATTGAGGGGGCGTGTCTTTTAATGATTTTACCTTTATCTTGGATATCATTGAAATTATTTCATGTGATTCCTGAAGTTATTATTTTCATTTATGCTGTAGTAGAATTGTTAACTCAAGTTGTACGTGTACATCTAGTATATCCTAAAATAAATTTAAGAATTAAAAGGTTTTATGTTGAAATATTAAAACCATCATTGATCACAATGATGGTTTGTGCTATTCCAGCGGTAATCTTTTATATCTATCTTACACCTGATAGTTTTATTTTGTTTTTGATTTATACGCTAATTTTAGTGATAGTTGTTGCAATTATCATATTTGTAATAGGATTAGAAACAGAGGAAAGAAAATGGTTAATAAATAAAATTTTGATAATTTTTAAGCACAAAATATGAGCGCAATTTCATTTGGTTGTGATAAAACACAAATATTGAAGGGTATTGCTTTAATTCTGATGATTATTCATCATACTAGTATACCGGAATTATGGGCAGTTGAAGGTACAGGTGTATACAATTATTTTCAGAATCAAGTATATGTTACTAAGTTATGCGTATGGATATTTGCCTTTTTAGTAGGGTATGGTTTTTTCTATTCTGCAAACAAGACTCTAAAATATAGCTTAAAGCGTATTCTCCTATTGATTATTCCATTTTGGACAATGATACCTTTTTACCTTGGGATTCAAATCTGATTTTATTGAATATATTTATTTTTTCAAGGCTTATAACATTAGTTATAGTAGGATATATGTGTGCTTTTTGGAATTATAAAGGTCTACTTCCTAAGTGGTTCGAAGGAAAAAATAAGTGGTGGCTATCACTATTAGTAATACTTCTTGTTTTGATTATTCAGGGATTGCAACTTCCTACAAAAGGGTTTTGTATCCAGGCTTTTTATACACCTTTTTTTATCTTTGCCATTGTTGGATTATTTAATTCTCATTCACTGAATGGAATAAGTCGATTTCTACAGAAAGTGGGTGACTTATCTATGTATATGTGGTTCTTTCATGCTGTATTCTTTACAGAAACAGTCAATCTCTATACGAAAAATCTTGTAATGGAACCGTTTCACAGTTTTCCCTATACGCTCTTAATGACGTTTGTTTTGACCTATTTGGGATCATGGTGCTTTAAGAAGTTATTAACACCTTTAATAAATAAAATAAAATGAGACATTTACATATTGTCATGCCAATGGCTGGTGAGGGCTCTCGCTTTGCCAATGCAGGTTGGACCACTCCTAAGCCTTTGATCGAGCTGAATGGCCAGCCTTTATTTAAACATGCTATTAGCAGTGTGTCAGCTGATGGTATTGAAATGAAATACAGTTTTATAGTACGTCAGGAACACATTGAAAAGTATGGTATTGATGCAGGTATTAAATCCTTTTTGCCCGATGCTCATATCTTCTCTGTAATGAAAACTACGAGAGGTGCTGTGGAAACCTGTTTGATGGCGGAGTCTGTCATTGCTGATGACGATGCTGTCATCGTAATGGATTGTGATTTGGAGTTTCGCAGCGTGAAGTTTATAGAGATTATTAAGTCTATTCTGTCTCAGTCTATGGAAGAAGCTAATGGGGGAGCTTTGGTCAGTTTTACTTCTAGTCAACCTAAGTACAGCTATGCAGAAATAGGAAAGGATGGCTATGTAGTGCGTACGGCTGAAAAAGAAGTTATTTCTAATCATGCACTTTGCGGTGCTTATTTTTTTTCAACGGGTAAGCGTTTTAAAGAGGTAGCACATCAACTGTTGGATGAGCCGGAATTCAAGAAGCCGGAGTATTATGTGAGTCTGCTTTATAATTATATGCTGGCGGCCGGTGAAAGAGTCCAATTGGCTCCTATGGAAGCATATTATAGCTACGGAACCCCAGAAGAATTACAGCAGTATTTATGATTAAAGCTATTATAACGGATTTTGACGGGACTTTGGTTGATACCTTCGAAGCTAACCTTCGGGCCTATCAGCAAGCTTTTGCAGATCAAGGATTGTCACTTACATCCGATACATATCGTGAATGTTTCGGTTATCGTTTCGAACGCTTTATGAGTGCTGTAGTTGTATTTGATGATCAAGTAGCTCATGCAATCAAAGAAAGAAAGAAAGAGTATTATCCACATTATTTTGAATACCTCAAACCAAATACACCTTTAATAGAATTGATTGCCAGCATGAAAGCGATGGGAATTAAAACCGCTATTGCATCGACTGCCCGAAAGGAAAATCTGATGAATGCTGTGAATTATTTGGGTATTGCGGAGCACTTTGATTTGATCTTTGCTGGTGTAGATGTGAAGCAAGGAAAGCCTTCACCTGAAATCTACTTGAAGGCTATGGAAGCACTCCATGTTACTCCAAAGGAGACCTTGATTTTTGAGGATAGTCTAGTCGGTATTGAAGCTGCCAAAGCGAGCGGAGCCCAATATATGATTGTACCTAGACAGCAATTTGATTGATAAAAGATACAATATATGAAAATAGAAGTAAAAGGACATAGCGGTTGCCAGATAGACGTAATAACTGAGCAGGATGGAATATTTGTCTATAAATCGACGGCTGACCCCAAATATCTGGTTCGTCTGTCGAAGCAGGCTGAGAAACAACGAGTTGCTGCCGAAGTGCAGTATCCCCACATTCGTGTACCGAAGGTTTTTGAAATTCAGCAATCATCAGATACCTGTGTGGTGAAGATGCAGTATGTCTATAGTAAGAACTTCATCGAGTTCTTCCAACAGGCAGGCTTTGAACAGGTGGATTACCTGATCGGAGCGTTGGAGTACTTTATTGAATATGAAATTGGCAAGAGCAAGCTGCAGCAGGTTCCGGCTTCTATTTTTCAGGATAAATTTGCTGAAATCCGCAGTAAATGCGAAGCTAATCCTTTGTATCAGGGAGATGAAACAATTGCTGATATTTTGGTTCGGGCCTCCTCGGTATTTGATTCATTAGGTGAGTTGTTGATTCCGGTAGGTCTTTCTCACGGTGACTTGACGTTCAGTAATATTCTTTTCAATGGAAATAACTACTACTTGATTGACTTCTTGGATAGTTTCATTGAAACTCCTTTGCAGGATATTGTTAAAATTCGTCAGGATACGGCACACCGCTGGTCGCAACTGATGTATACCAAGCCATACGATGCCGTACGTTTGCATATCATCTGTGATAAGATTGACCAGGAAATTGATACATATTTTAGCAATAAATATCAGTGGTATCGGGATTATTATCAAGTGATGCAGTTGATGAATATCCTGCGCATCTTGCCTTATGCACATGAGCAAAAAGTTATAGAGTACTTAAAACAAGTATTGTCACAGATTCTGATACTAATAGAGAAGGCACAGCAACTGCCAGAGGAAGTGCCGTATCGGGAAGTGAATGGAGAACAGCAGGTTCGCAACTTGTTGGTGCCTGTTGCGGCTGATAAGGAGGAATATTCTGAAGGCTTGCCCTATTTATTTGGGTTGGATAAGGATGGCATAACGATCTGTTTGAAAAGCATTTTAGGTATGAATTTGAGTCAGTTTGATCATATCTACTTTACTATCCTTAAAAAGCATGATGAGAAATACTATTTGTCTGAAAATCTGCATTTGCAGTTTAAGCGTCTCGGGTTGCACCAAGCTCGGGTAGTTGTTTTAGATGATCCAACAGATGATCAGGCTGAGACAATTTATCGTACCATTCAGCAAGAAGGTATTGAGGGGGGACTATTCGTAAAGGATGCAGATTCCTATTTCACTACTGAAGCTTCTCAGGTGAATGGTATAGCTATCTTCCCGATTGAAGAACTCGAAGTCTTATCACCGAAAGATAAAAGCTATGTAGCAGTGGATGATATGTATTATGTGACGAATATTATTGAAAAATCAGTTATTGGTCATTATATCAGTGCCGGTGGCTATGTGTTTAATGTGAATATGTTCAAGGCTTATTATCAACGATTGCGTGGGTATGGACGCTTGTACTTGTCACATCTTATTTATGCTATGCTGTTGGATAAACAATCTTTCCGTCCGATCATGGTGGAAGATTACAAGGATTGGGGAACGCGTAATGATTGGAATAGAAATGAATAGTATTAACTCCACTTTGAATATTACACAACCTGTCCAGAGGAATTATTCAATTGATTCGCTAAAATTTGTTTGTGCGATCTTGGTAGTTTTTATTCACTGTTCTTATCCTTATAAGGAATATCTACTACCAATAACAGATGTAGCAGTCCCTTTGTTTTTTTGCATCTCCGGATATTTTGTCTCTGGAGTAAAGCGTAAGTGGAACCGTATTAGTAGGATAGCTAAGATTTTATTATGGAGTTCTATTCTTTATCTTGTGAAAACAGAGCTGTTCTGGTTGTTCTCTAAACAGGAGTTTTATATCCCAACGTGGAAAAATATATTCGATTTTATTATTTTTAATGATATGTCATTTTCTATACATTTATGGTATTTATCTGCATATATTTATGTGTTAATTATTGCTTACTTTATTGACAGGTATGGTGTCTGGAAATACTCAATGTGTATAATTTTCCCATTGTTATTAGTAGGTGTATGTATCAAATATCAAATTAGGGATATATGTCCTCATGATATTCAGTATTATAGAAATGCATATTTTAATGGACTTCCATTTTTCTTATTAGGTGCCGTTGTAAAAAAATCCCCCCCCCCATTTTTCTATAATATGTTAGTTATTAAGAATATACATGTAATATCGACTTTGTTGATTATATTCTTGTTCATGGTACGTTACTTGCTTACTGCAGAAAACTTTATGAATTTATTATTACGAGAAGTAAATCTCGTGTTGTTAACGTATATTATAGTATTTATGGTTGTCAAATCTGGGCAAAGTAACGACAATATTTTATCAAAATTAGGTAGAGACTATTCGTTATATATTTATATTTTTCACGTTCTTGTTATGCAGGTAATAGAATTGTCAGTTGCTTATTTACAAGGACCTTTATACAATATATTTATGCTTGTAAATCCATTCGTTGTTGTTCTTTTTAGTATAGTGCTAACGTTAGTTTTAGGTAAGTTTAAATTAATAAATGTATGAATGATTGCTTAGTATCCATACTTCTCCCATGTTATAATGTGGAATCTTTTTTATCTCAATGTTTAGAATCTCTAACTTATCAAACTCATCGGCATTTGCAGATTATATTAATTGATGATGGAAGTACAGATAATACTTGGCAAATTATGCAGGAATATGCTGCAAAAGACTCCCGTATTGAAATCTATCACCAGGATAATCAAGGTGTGGCGACCACTCGAAATCATTTACTGGAGAAAGTAAAGGGAGAGTATGTGTTGTTTGTAGATTCAGATGATTGGGTAGAGTTGGATATGGTTGAATTTCTAGTCCGGCAAATCGAACAGGAGCAGGCAGATATCGTAACTTGTGGTATGGTAGTAAATGATACAACTATTAACCAGGTAAAAGTTTCAAAAGAATGTTGGAATCAGGAAAAAGTAATTTATGAGTTCCTTCGTCATGTATCTTTTAGTGGTTCATTGTGGAATAAGCTACTAAAAAGCAGTTTATTACACAATATTCAGTTTCATTGTGGAATAAGCTATGGCGAAGATGCTTTGTTTGTATGGAATGTTTTACAACGAGTACAGCGAGTAGTATTTACAGATAAGATTTTGTATCACTACAGAAAAAACTCACAAAGTATTTCTCGTCAACAATGGAAACCTGATAAAAAAGGAACAGGGCATATGGTGTGGCAAGAAATCTGCTCTGATGTTGAGCTAAGTTGGTGTAAATATTTATCCATTGCTAGAGCTCGCTTTGCATTAGAGGATATGTGGGGACTATATTTTGCAGCATTAGCTAATTATAAATATGACTCATTTATTCAGATACGACAAGATAATATACGTGCAAATCTTATTTATATAAAGTCTAGTAAACTGGATTCCTTAGATAAATATTGGGTTGCTTGGATTTTGTGTAGATGGTATGGGTTTGGTGCTTTATTAAGAGTTGTTAACAAGTTGAAAGGAAGATGAAAGAAAAGAAACGAATTTGCATATTACAAAATGGTTTATCCCGTGGTGGTACAGATACTTTTGTAGTGAATCTATGTAGAGGTCTTGATAAGTGTAAATATGATATTGTTGTAGTAAATCCGAATGCAAAAACGAACATAAGAGAAGCTGATATTATTGATGCTGGTGCTACATTAATTCACACAACTCCATTACAAGGTATAGGAAAAATTAAGCATTTGCTCCAATTATATAAAATCCTTAAAGAAGGGAAGTTTGATATTTTCCAAACGAATGTAGATTTGTTCAATGGTCCTAATCTTATGATTGCTTGGCTAGCTGGTGTTCCTATACGCTGTTGTCATTCTCATAATACAATGCAACAAAAAGCCTTGGTTGAAGGTCAAACTTACTCTATACGATTGTATCAAAAAGCTATGAGGTGGCTGTGTTGGAAGTTCTCCAACCGCCGTTCTGGGTGTTCTAAAGATGCGATGAATTTCTTGTTCTTAGATAGGGATTGGTACAACGCACAATACCCAACAGTCGTAAATAATGGTATTGATTTGAATATTTATAAGAACAACTCTTCAAGTAATAAGTTAAAAGAAGAATTGGGATTGAAAGCACAGTATCATATAGCAACAGTTGGCAGAATTATACCTCAAAAGAATCCTTTATTTATAGCAGAATCTTTTGCACAATTGTGTAAAAAACGGAATGACGTTGATTTTGTATGGGTTGGAGTAGGTAATTTAGAAGCAGAGTGTAGGAAAATACTTGTAAAAAATAAGTGTTTGGATAGAGTTCATTTTTTAGGATTTCGAAAGGATATCCCACAAATACTTTCTTGTTGTGATTTATTTTTTATGCCAAGTGCTTTTGAAGGTTTGGGTATTGTTATTATAGAAGCTCAAGCTGCAGGATTACCGTGTTTAGTTTCGGATGTAGTTCCTAATGAAGCCAATTGTGGCGGAGTGAAATATAAATCTTTAAATGATAATATTGATTCTTGGACGCAGGCTATGAGTGATATTCTAGATCAACGTATTCATATGAAAATAGATCAAAGAAAGTTATATAACTTTTCTATTGAACATATGGTTAAACAAATGGAACAAATTTTTCAATCATAATTATTATAGAATGCAACGTATTGTTTTTATTAATCTTCATTCTGATTGGATGCTGATGAAAGTGGCAATGGTATATATTTTTAAATACTCAGCTGCTATTAAACATGGTTATTTACTGAAGTACTTATTGGACCATCCTGAAGAATATCAAGTGTGTAATTTTATTAACGACAGAGGGTTTTCATTATACACAAATGGTAGTGATAGAATAATGAAGTTCTTGAATTTGTTTTCAGGCTTAGAAAGTAGAATTACATTTTATATAAATGGACTTGATTATCGTTCTATTCCTATTCTTCGGAATCCTTCTGAAATTCAATCAGACGATATTGTAATAGCTTATAATGTATGCAATGAAGAACTACGTTGTTTGGATGGTATTCATGCATTTAAAGCTTTAAGTATGCTCCATTTTCATGGTCGTAAAGATGAAAACGAAAAGATTAAAAATGCAGGAGTTAATTGTATTTTCAATGAAGTAAATTTGAGAAAGTCATCAGAAATATTCAATAAATATTATGATTTATCTCTTCCTTGGGTCATTCATCCTTTTGTTTTTGCCGAGCGGTTTAAGAATCTAAAGCCTTTTAAGGAAAGAAAAAACAAATGTTTTTCAACAGGAACAATTACTTATAAAAAACACGAAGAATTTCTTTCCGTATATGGAGATCCTTGCGACCAGCCAGCGAGAAAATTTGTAAAAGACAATCCTGACTTTTTTAAAGGTACTGTGGATTGTTATAGTAGTGATTATCTAGAGGATAATCCTGGAAAGGTTATTCTAAAATCTGATAATGCTATAGTTAAAGTATATAAGAAATTGTATAATAGAACCCATGTAGGAAAACAGAAGAAATATTTTTCATTCAATATGGTTGAAAAATTTAACGATTATAAAATGCATTTTTTAGGTGAGGAGATATTGGGAGTACCGGGAATCGGATATGTAGAGGGTATGGCTTGCGGTAGTGCTTATATCGGTCTAGATTCTTCTATGTATCGAGATTTTGGTTTGATTCCAGGAGTGCACTATATAACTTACGATGGTACAAAGGAAGGGTTGCGCGAAACCGTTCAATATTGGCAAAGACCAGAGAATCAAGATAGACTTGAAGAAATAGCTAGAACTGGAAGTGAATTCGTTCGAGTTAATTTTTGTGGTGAAAACGCAGCTAAACTTATTCTTGAAGGTTTAAAACAAGAACAAATAAAATGGAAAAGCAAATAGATAAATCTTCTGAAAGAGAAATATGGATTGATGTTTTAAGAATGATAGCTTGTATTAGTGTCGTTTTGATACATTCTTCAGCTAAATATGATGGTTTTATTCCTGGTCAGTTTATACTAGCTCCAGCAAACTATATTTTGATGGCTACCGGAGTTTCTATTTTTTTTATGATATCAGGAGCTTTACTTTTATCAAAGGAACAAGAACTTCAAATGTTTTATAAAAAACGTTTTACTCGTATTTTAGCACCTACATTAATTTGGAGTGTTTTTTATATAATTTATGAACAAATTTATCACCATTCTTTTACTTGGCAAAATACGTTATCAAAGATTTCGATGATTCCTTTTGTTAATCAGACAGGTATTTTATGGTTTATGTATGTATTAATAGGCATTTATTTAGTTATTCCTATTTTGTCATCTTGGCTTAATAAAGCTTCTTGTAAGGATATAGAAATGGTTCTTTGCTTATGGGGTATAACTTTACTTATGCCTATATTTACGCTTTATAATGAAACATGTAAGTTCCTTATATCGGAAGGTGGAGCGTTGTATCTTTTTAATGGGTTCATAGGATATGCTTTATTGGGATATTATCTCAGAAAATATGTTCACTGGTCTGTTCGCAATACTCGTTTTATTATACTTTTTTTATTTTCAATCATTACTCCTTTAATTATTTTTTTCACACCTTTTATACCTTTATCGTTATTAAATGGATCAATGAATATCCCTACTGTATGTCTTTCTGCTACTTGTTTTATTTTTTTTAAATCTTTATCCTATTCAAATGGAAAAATATTAAAAATAGCAAGGTATATTTCTAAATATAGTTTTGGAATATACCTTTCACATTGGGTTTTCATGCTACCTTTAAAGTATATTTTAACGCAATATCATATTAACTATTTGATTCAGATACCAGTGACTGCTTGTTTTGTATTTCTAATATCTTTATTTTTTGTGGTACTTTTATCTAAATGTCCTTATAGTAAACTGTTATTTGGTTAATCTTATGATAAATGGAATTTACTATCAAACAATTTATTTGCTTATACTGATATTTTTTTCTATATCATGTTATAGTCAATATAAACAAAATTATAGTATTGTTGATAAGCCTAAAGCTGCATTTATATATGCGCTATTCCTTGCTTTGTTCATTGGCTTGAGACCCTACTTAGATGTATTGACTGATACTGTAGGACTTTCATATTATTATAATGCTCATAAAGGTTTTGATTTTATATTTTCTATGGATGTCGAAAATCCTTTATTTGATAATTTCTTGTTATTTATGGCTTCGAAAGGACTTGATTTTAGTTGGTTTCTTACAATAATGTCTACAATTTATTTTATAGGTAGATATATTGCTCTAAAAAAGTTATTTCCTAGTCATGTTTGGGCAGCATATTTATTGTTTCTAGCCTCTTTTATTACTTATACATCATCGGTAAATGGTTTTAAAGCTGGTGCAGCTGCTTCATTTTTTTGTATAGCAATAGCTTATCGAAAAAAATGGGTTCTAACATTATTATTTTTAGTTTTAAGTATTACTACTCACCATTCAATCATTGTTTGTGCCGTGGGCTTTTTAATTACTACATTTTATAAGAACACAAAAATATATATGGTAGGTTGGCTTGTAGCTTTAGCTTTAGCACTTCTTCATGTAAAGTACTTTCAAGTTTTATTTGGTGGGGTTGCAGGAGATAAGGGTGCTTCATATTTATTATCAGAAAATGGAGCTTGGATGACAGGTATGCGTTATGATTTTGTCTTGTATAGCGCGATGCCAATTATATTGGGATGGTATCTGTTGTTTAAAAAGAAAATTCAAATAGATGAAACTTATCAATTTATTTTAAACTTGTATATAATTGTTAATACTGTATGGCTGTTATGCATGTATGCAAACTTTACTAATCGAATAGCGGCGCTTTCTTGGTTTATGTATTCTATAGTTCTTGGATATCCCTTCTTATCAGAAGGTAATATCGGTCAATTTATTGAAAAAAATAGGACATTTTCTATTATTTTTGCTATACATCTCAGCTTTACAGCTTTTATGACATTTATTTATTATTAAATTTAATATATGTAAAATAGTTTATAATATGAATGAAAATCAAACTTCTAGAACCTTTCAGCTATTTAGAAAGTTAGGAATCATACATGATGCTGAGAAGTATGGTCAGATTTCCATCTTTGGAATTCTGACTAAAACGTTTCAAACTATTAAGACTGCATATTACTTCAAGAAGGCATATAATCCAGGTCTATTTCATACACGAGACTTTAATTACAATCGTGCAAAATGGTGGCGTAAAATGGGGTGTCATGTGGGAAATAACGTAAGTATTGGCCATTCTGTTGGTTGTGATGTGGGTAATACAAATCTAATCTTTGTGGAGGATGATGTTATTATCACCAATCATTGCATCATTTTGTGTCATCGCAGGGATATGAAGGGTTATCGTAAAGGTGACAATGGGACGCAGTTGCCATATATCTATGCACCTGTTACCTTAAAGAAGGGGTGTCAGTTAGGTATGGGTAGCATTGTAATGCCTGGAGTAACTGTAGGAGAAGGTGCTATTGTAGGAGCTCGCTCTGTTGTAACAAAAGATATTCCTGCCTGGACAATTGCAGCAGGTTCTCCAGCTAAAGTTATTAAGCAAATATTAGAAAGGGATGAAAATGAATAAACAAGGAATATTCGTGATTTCTCTCGACTATGAGTTGATGTGGGGGTGTTGCGAGTGGAGTACACCTGATGAATATGGTAAAAGCAATATAGCTCAGGTACCAATAATTATCAGACGCTTGCAGTCTCTCTTTCATCAATATGGTGTTCACGCGACGTTTGCTACAGTTGGTATGATTATGATGAAGAACAAGGAAGATGCCTTTAAGCAAATACCTGAGAAGACGCCGTCATATCTTCGTATAGAAGCTTCACCTTATTCAAACGACTATATTCTGCAGATTAAGCCAGAGTATGAATCAATGTATTTTGCTCATCAGCAGGTGCATGCATTGAATGAAGACCAGAACATCGAAGTTGGTACCCATACCTATTGTCATTACTATTGTTGGGAGCCAGGCCAGACTCTTGACGAGTTTGAGGCAGATATACAGAATGCTGTTAAGGCTGCCAAACAGATGGGTATTACTTTAAAAAGCATAGTCTTTCCAAAGAATCAGATATCAGATAAATACCTTGCAGTTTGTGCCAAGTATGGTATTACATCCTATCGTGGTAATGCTCTTAAATATTTTGACGAACCTACTAATAAATGGGAGGATTTTAAAAATCGTTTTTGTCGGCTCTTAGATGCGTATATTAATATTGGAGGGATGACATCTATTCCTTATGACCAATTAGAACACAAAAATGGATTGTTGAATATTCGAGCGAGTCGTATGCTTCGTCCTTACAATGCTAAGCTTTCTTTTTTGGAATGGCTTCGACTTAGACGTATACAAAAGGAAATGCTCTATGCTGCCAGAAATAATGAAGTATATCATCTGTGGTGGCATCCGCACAATTTTGGTACTAACGTGGAGGAAAATTTATATTTCCTTGAAAGAATCCTTCATACATATAAAGAGTGTAAAGAACGTTATGGAATGTGCTCTTGTACGATGAGTGAATTTGTAGAACAATTTAAGAGATAGTATTATGCCAAGAATTTCTGTTTTGATGGGAATATACAATTGTGCTTCTACTCTTCAGGAGGCGCTAGATTCGTTATATGCTCAGACTTTTCGTGATTTTCAGATAATTATGTGCGAAGATGCTTCTACTGATAATACTTATGAGGTAGCGTTGGAGAATCTGAAGAGTCATTCAAATATCATTCTTATTCGTAATAAGAAAAACATGGGGTTGAATTATACACTTAACCGTTGTCTTGAACTAGCTGATACTGAATTAATTGCACGCATGGATGGTGATGATATTTCCATGCCTGAGCGTTTTGCAGTAGAGGTTAATTTTCTTGACGAGCATCCTGATTATGGAGTTGTCAGCAGTCCTTGTACCTATTTTGATAAGGATGGTGTTTTTCGAGTTGCTGTGGGGCGAGGTGATGTTAAACCAGAACATTTTATCTATAGAAGTCCTGTAAGTCATGCTCCTTGTATGGCTAGAACTGAAGTGTTTAAAGCTGTAGGAGGCTATACGATAGATGATCGTCTTCTTCGTGTTGAAGATTATAATCTTTGGTTTAAAATCTATGCTTCAGGGCAAAAAATGTTTATGCTAAAGGATAGCTACTACATGATGCGTGATGATCGTAATGCTACTCTCCGTAGAACCTGGAAGAATCGCAAAAATGAATTTTATGTGAAGTGGATAGGATATCCTATGCTTGGTTTGCCTTGGTACACTCGCTTTTATTGTTTCCGTCCTCTTATTATTGGCCTGTTGCCTAACACTTTGTATCAATGGGTAAGAAGAAGTCCATTAATGAGGAAAATTTTTAAGTAATAAACATCATGTTATCTTAAATATATTTGGCTTGCTAGTATTTTTTGTTTGCGTTAGTAGTTCTTAATATATTTTACATGTTTGATTGTAGTAATCTTGTGGATGATTGTGTGGATAAAAATACTTGCTGAGTACATTAAACAGATACTATATTAGAAAACACACTATGGGGAATACGCTCTGTTTACATGCTGTAAGCAGACTTAATAGACCTCAAAAAGACAATATATAAAGCATGAAAAAAAAGAAAATAGCATTCGTCGTGGCGATTCCCGGAACTGCTCGTGCGTTTCTGAGTGATCATATGGTGGCACTTAAGCAGAAGTATGATGTACATTTATTGGCTAATTTCCCGGATGATTATTCAAAAAAGGAGTTTGAAACAATAGGCATACTTTGTCATTGGATACCTATTGAAAGAAAGATCAGTATTATTAGTGATTTAAAGGCTTTATTTGTTATTCGAACGATTTTTAAGAAAGAGAAGTTTGATTGTGTCCATTCTGTTACTCCTAAGGCTGGTTTACTGAATGCTTTAGCAGGATGGATGGCTGATATTCCACATCGTATTCACATCTATACAGGTCAGGTGTGGGCTACTCGCAGAGGTATTATGCGTATATTATTGAAAAGCATGGATAAAATTCCGGCTATGCTTAATACAGATTTGTTGGTAGATGGTATATCGCAGCGAAAGTTTCTAATTAATGAAGGTATTTTAAAAGAATCGAATAGCAGTGTTTTGGCTAATGGGTCTATTTCGGGGGTTCGTTTAGAACGTTTCATTATTTCCGAAGAAGTCCGTCAACGCGAACGTGCCAAATTTCATTTTTTTAAAGATGATGTAGTATTTATATTTTTAGGTCGTCTGAACCATGATAAAGGGATTGGTGAACTTTACCAAGCTTTTAGTAAATTAGCCTTGGAGTGTCCACATGCTAAATTGCTGCTTTATGGTTCGGATGAGGAGAACTATGAGGTTAAAGCAGCTTTGTATCCAGAACTCAAACGTAATGTAAACTTTTTCTATCCGGGTCTTACTCGCCAGCCTTATGAAGCCTTACAGGCTGGTGATGTCTTTGTTCTTCCAACTTGGCGTGAAGGTTTTGGATCCAGTGTCTTGGAAGCTCAAGGTTTGGCACTTCCTGTTATTACCAGTGATGCCTATGGTGTGGTGGATGCTTCAGTAGAGGGAGAGACTGGACTACGTTGTGGAGTCAATGATTCTGATGGATTGTATCGTTGTATGAAGCAGTATTATGAGGATTCGGACTTGCGAAAGCAGCATGGCTTGAATGGTCGCAAGCGGGTTGAAACCTTGTTCGATAACAAGGTTGTTACAACAGCATGGGTGAAATATTATGATAATCTGTTGAAATAGACTTTAAAGAACTTGCAGAAGAGAGCTTCTTAAAAAATGGTATTGTTCATAAACTATCTTGCCACATTGTGGGATTTTTTTGTAAGCAGTTAAAAATTGGCTCATAATTGAAAACTCTATCTTCGCTGCGAACAAAAATTTTAGAATTTATGTATAGCAGTGAAGATCTTGAAAGGTTTTACTTTCAGTACTAGACCGAGGCTTTGCCTCATGGCGAATCTCTCCAATCGTTTTGTGTTAAGAACAAAGTACCTTATAACATTTTTCGTAACCGTTCGGTGAACTATACTTGATTGTCCTCATTCAGGTTTTTACCTTTGCAGTGAACTAAAAAAACAGTATTATGAAAGGTAAAAAATCAAATTCGATTCCTGCTTTCGCAGAAATAAAGACAAGTAATGTGATAGATGTGTATAGGAATAACCTTTTGTAATCAAAGAGAGAAACAGCCATGAATGACCCTATAAAGAACATAAGACGCGAGGTTACATTGGAGGAATGCTATACCCATGTAAGCTAGCAGCTGGCTAATATGTCCGAGCGTTACGATGCCTTATCTTCTGCATTGGAAAAGGAACGGCTGCTTCGCTCAGAGATGATGAATGAGCAGGCAGCTTCTGAATTAGCTGCTTTACGCAAGTTACATGAGGAAGAAGTGGCCCGTATTAAAACTGAAGCCCGTGCGGAAATCTTGAATGAAGTTTCTAAGCGTGAAGCAGAAAGAATCTGTTTTAGCGAAGAGTTATTTTTCTAATGAGCTGGCCTCGAAGATGGAGGTGGACAAATATGTGAACCACATGTCTTTTTACCGTCAGTTGGAACAGATGAAGCGGGATGGTTGGGATGTGGCCAAGACAGAAAATGTTCTTCTGTCCAATTTTGGGCTTGCTTCTTTCCAGATT
>Escalade_p1__coassemble_427_pt1 | contig 40486 bp, 30 predicted proteins | sample Escalade_p1__metabat2_low_PE_015 | metagenome-assembled genome bin Escalade_p1
GACGATATTGTAGGTAAAAGAGTCGTTATTGTCTATTAATACTATACGTTTCATTTTATTTCATAGCTATAGCTTGTTACATGCAAATATACACATGAATGACTCAATAGACGCCATGTTTTGTCTGTTTTTGGTTTCAGGTGGATAAAAAAAGCGGTGCATCGTTTTTCATGGAGGATGCACCGCTTTTCTTATTTCTAGAAAAGTTTAGTCAAAGAGACTTCTGAACTTTTTGAAAATCTTTTCTTTGATGGAAGAATTGGGCTGGAAATTATCTGATTTCATCATTTCCTCCAAATGCTTCTTCTCATCCTTGCTTAATGTTTCAGGTACATATACACTGATATTGACTAGGATATCGCCGGTTCCATAGCCATTGACAGAAGGAAGTCCCTTACCGCGCAGGCGAAGTACCTTGCCGGGTTGAGTGCCGGATTCGATCTTTACCTTTACCTTTCCGTCGATAGTCGGTATTTCTACTGAACCGCCCAAAGCTGCTGTAGGGAAATCAAGCAGGAGGTTATAGATCAAGTCATTTTCATCACGGATCAATTCCTTATTGGGCTCTTCTTCTACCAAAATCAAAAGATCACCCGGCAGTCCGTTGCGCTTGCCGGCGTTTCCTTTGCCATTCATAGAAAGCTGCATGCCTTCGGCTACACCAGCCGGAATCTTTACCGTGATAACTTCTTCGCCATAGGTAATACCTTCCCCGTTACATGCCTTACATTTATTTTTGATAATCTTCCCTTCTCCTTCACAAGTAGGGCAGGTAGTGCGGGTTTGCATTGTACCAAGAATGGTTTGCTGATTGCGGATTACAGAGCCGCTTCCATGACAGGTCGGACAGGTTTCTGTGCCTCCATCTCCTTCAGCTCCTGTGCCGTGGCAGTGGCTACAAGGTACATATTTCTTGAGTTTAAACTTCTTTTCTACTCCTGTGGCAATTTCCTGCAAGTTCAGTTTTACCTTTACCCGCAAGTCTGTACCGCGATGCATACGTCTTTGGGCACCTCCAGCGTGACTGCTGAATCCTCCGCCAAATCCGCTTCCGAATCCGCCGCGTCCGCCAAAGATATCACCAAACATGGAGAAAATATCGTCCATACTCATACCTTCGCCAAATCCTCCGCCAAACGGTCCGCCATTGCCGGCAGCTCCACTCATGCCTGCATGGCCAAACTGGTCATAACGAGCCCGCTTGTCGGGATTGCTCAATACCTCATAAGCTTCTGCCGCTTCCTTGAACTTTTCTTCCGCTTCCTTATCGCCCGGGTTCTTATCCGGGTGGTACTGGATAGCTTTCTTGCGGTATGCTTTCTTTATTTCATCGGCTGATGCGTTTTTGGCTACGCCCAGCACTTCATAGTAATCTCTCTTTTCCATAGGTCTTTATTCTCCAGGATGTGTATTATTCGCCCACTACTACTTTGGCGTGGCGGATTACTTTTTCATTGAGTGTATATCCAGTCTGAACGCAATCAATGATTTTGCCTTTCAGTTCTTCGGTAGGTGCCGGAATCATGGCTACTGCTTCATGGAAGTCTGTATCCAATGGTAATTCTTTGGTTTCGATTACCTTGACTCCGTTTTGTCCAAGCACGTTCATGAATTTATGGTAAATCAGTTCTACTCCTTCGCGTACAGCTGCTACATCGGTAGCATTCTGCATGTTTTGCAAGGCACGTTCAAAGTCGTCTACAATGGGTAGGATACTGCTGATGCTCTTTTCGCCACCATTTAGTATAAGTTCTGCTTTTTCTTTCATGGTGCGTTTGCGGTAATTGTCAAATTCAGCAGAAAGGCGGAGGTACTTATCCTTGTGGTCTTCGATTTCAGTTTTGGCAGATTCCAAAGCCTGTGCCAGTTTTTGTTCTTCTGTCAGGTCGGTTTCTTCAGTCTGAGTACCTTCTTCTTGAACTGCTGATTCTTCTTGTGTTGCATGGATATCCTGCTGTTCCATTTCTTCTTGTTTGATTTCTTTTTCGTTGTTCTGATTCATGTTATATATGATGCTTTTAATTTTCTTACTCCATTTCATAATCTCGTCTTTTATTCCCATACAATTTTATTGCCAACCCACTTAGGGTGACAATATGGCGTGCAGCTGACAGGAATGGCTGCAAAGTTAGCGAAAATTTGTCAGATTGTCATGTTTTCTTCTTTGTTTTCAGTGCGAAGACTAAAATGGTCTGCGTCTTTCCAAGCTGGAAATTTTTGGCGATACATTTGTAATTCTTCTAGATTAAGCTGGCAGGTCACCTGGTCTTGTCGGGAGTCTGCTGCGGTTGCTATCGCTGTTCCTTGTGGATGAAGCAGTACGGAACCTCCGTTGTAGGATACCTGATAGCCATCCGTACCTACTCGGTTAACTCCACACACATAACATTGATTTTCAATGGCTCTTGCAGCTAAAAGTGTATCCCAAGCGTGGCGGCGTGCCGTTGGCCAGTTTGCTACATAGATCAGCAGGTCGTACTGGTTATCCAGGTTTCGGCTCCATACGGGGAACCGGAGGTCATAGCAGATGAGCAGAAGGATGTTCCATCCACGGTAGGAAATAATTGGACGGGTATTCCCGGAGGTGAAATGGCGGGATTCTTGTCCCATGCGAAACAGGTGGCGTTTATCGTAGAAATAGCTTTCTCCTTCAGGGGTGATGAAAAATGCTCGGTTATAGTAGGAGGTTCCCTGCACTGGATTGTGTGCAGGTTCATAGGCAATGAAGCTGCCTGCCAGTGCTGTGTGATACAGCTTTGATAGCTGCTGAAGGGTCTGTAGGGTGGGGCCGTCGTTGGGCTCAGCCAACCATTCTGTGTGCATGCTGAATCCGGTTGTGAACATTTCAGGAAGAACTACCAGATCAGTGTTGTTCTGGCATAATTCCAGTTGCTGTTGAAGATAAAGGAGGTTGTTCCTCTTGTCTTCCCATGCCATGTCGGTTTGTAGAAGGGTGATGCGCATGTTGTTTTATAATAAAATAGGGAATTGAACTTCCCAAAGATGAAGTCCAATTCCCCCCCTTGTTTTTTTAAAGAATATCACCAAAAAGGTTAGATAGCGAAGTTCTCAGGCTTCTTTCCTTTGAAATCTTTGAAATAAAGTTTGATTTCCTGCATATCCTTATCAATGTCACCGCTTGGGATGATTTCTTTGGTAGCTGTAATGGTTTTCTTCTCGTAATCAATCCCGATTAGAAGGATAGGAACTTGCGCTTTCAGTGCGATGTAGTAGAATCCTTTTTTCCAGTGTGGATTGGCTTTACGAGTTCCCTCCGGGGTAATGGCCAGATTGAATTTTTGGCTGGCAGCAAAGCGTTCAGCCATTTGATCAACCAGTGAATTACGTTTGCCGCGATATACCGGAATTCCTCCCACTGCCTTGAATATCACTCCTAATGGGAAGAAAAACCATTCTTTTTTCATCATGAAACTGGTTTTTCGGCCTATGGCACCATAAAACAGTTTACCGATGAAGATATCCCAATTTGTAGTGTGCGGAGCAGCACAGATAACACATTTGTCATAGTTGGGGACGGTGACATTGGTTTTCCATCCCAGTAATTTGTAGTATATAAAACTGTAGATTTTTTGCTTCATGCTTAATTGAGTTTGCTGATTGCTTCAATGATCTCTTGTACTTGTGACTGGAAGTCAGCATGGAATTTCTTGTAGAATCCTTTTACGTTACCAGGTTCTGTATGGCTGATGCGGCTGATGAACTCATCTTGCATTTTCAGGATTTTACTCATCAGCTCGTCTGCTTGTTCTTTGTTGGTTCCAGGTACATAGTTGTTCATTACTACACATTCCATAAAGAGTTCACCTGCGATATAATTAACATTTTTCTTGAGATTTCTTCTGTTTGCCATAATCGTTTCGTTTATTAAAAGTGAATAATAAGATTATTTTTGGTAAAGATAATGTCTTTTTTGAATATTGTCGGTAAATTTTTAGAAAAAAATCATTTTTAAAGTTGTTATTCGTCTTTTCTAAAAGTGGGCTTTTGTGGATTTATTCCACACTGTTTGTAGTTTATTCCACACTTTCCTTGTGAAAACTTAATAAAAGTTTCGGTAAATATTTTCCTTTATTTGTTGTGTTTTAGTGAATTGTGTATCTTTGTGCCGAATTTGGAAGATTTGTGGCATTGCATTTGCCTATGGTTAAAGAAGTTAATATAAAGTGATATCTTTAATAATAAACAACCTGACTGACATGAGACTGTTTTTAACTAAAAATGAATTGAAATTGAAGAAAAAAAGATTGTTCACTATGCTGATTTGCATGGTGGTTGTATTGGCCGCCTATTTTGTGTGGACTTGGCCCAAAGAAGTTCCACCAGTGGTTCCTACTGTGATTGTTCAGCCAGCTGAGACGGGTGATGTGGAGATTTTTGGTGAGTATGTAGGGCGTATCCGTGCCCAGCAATTTGTAGAAGTGCGTGCCCGTGTAGAAGGTTATTTGGAAAATATGCTCTTCAATGAAGGTACTTATGTGACTAAGAATCAGGTGTTGTTCGTAATCAATCAGGACCAGTATCGTGCAAAAGCAGATAAGGTACGTGCCCAGCTGAAAAAAGACCAGGCGCAGGCTTTGAAGGCAAAACGTGATTTGGAACGTATCCGTCCGCTTTATGAACAGAATGCAGCGAGTCAGTTGGATTTGGATAATGCGCAAGCTGCTTATGAAACGGCTGAAGCGTCGGTGGCGATGAGTCAGGCTGATTTGGATCAGGCAGAGTTGGAATTGGGATATACCATTGTGCGGTCTCCGTTGAGCGGTCATATCAGTGAGCGTAATGTGGACTTGGGAACTTTGGTAGGTCCTGGCGGAAAGTCATTGTTGGCTACCGTAGTGAAAAGTGATACAGTGTTAGTCGATTTCAGTATGACAGGTCTGGATTACTTGAAAAGTAAGGAACGTAATATCGAAATCGGCCGTCAGGATACTACGCGCTCCTGGCAGCCTAGCATTACAATTACGTTGGCCGATAATACGGTATATCCTTATAAAGGTATTGTAGATTTTGCAGAACCTCAGGTCGATCCTAAAACAGGAACCTTCTCTGTCCGTGCTGAAATGCCGAACCCCGACCGTATTTTGCTTCCGGGCCAATTCACTAAGGTGAAACTGCTGTTGGATGTGCGTGAAGACGCTGTGGCTGTGCCGCAGAAGGCAATTACTATTGAGAAGGGAGGCGCTTATGTGTATGTGATGCGTCGCGATTCTACGGTAGAAAACCGATTTATAGAGTTAGGTCCTGAATTTGGTAACAATATGGTGGTAGAACGCGGCTTGGCTGCCGGTGAACAGGTGGTGATTGAAGGATTCCACAAACTGATTCCGGGGATGAAGGTGCGTCCTCAGGCAGCAGCTGCTGTGAAGAAAGAAGATGATGACAGTTCATTGAACAAAATGAAATAAGGAGAAAGTGGAGTATGAAAGTAACCTTCTTTATTGATCGTCCGGTATTCTCTATTGTAATATCGATTTTAATTGTACTGGTGGGGGTCATCGGACTTACGATGTTGCCCGTTGACCAATATCCTCAGATTACACCTCCCGTGGTGCGTATCAGTGCTTCCTATCCGGGTGCCAGTGCCATGACTGTGTCGCAGGCTGTGGCTACTCCGATTGAACAAGAGTTGAATGGTACACCGGGTATGCTTTATATGGAGTCTAACAGTTCAAACTCTGGAGGCTTTTCAGCAGTGGTGACATTCGATGTGTCTGCCGATCCGGATTTGGCTGCGGTGGAAATACAGAATCGTGTGAAATTGGCTGAAAGCCGTTTGCCGGCTGAAGTGATTCAGAATGGTATCAGTGTGGAAAAACAGGCGGCCAGTCAGTTGATGACCATCTGTTTGACATCCAGCGATCCGAAGTTTGATGAAATTTATTTGAGTAACTTTGCTACGATTAATGTACTTGACTTGCTTCGTCGTATTCCTGGTGTGGGACGTGTTTCTAATATCGGTAGCCGTTATTATGCCATGCAGATTTGGGCTATGCCTGACCGCTTGGCGAATTTTGGACTGACGGTAGCGGATTTGCAGAATGCACTGAAGGATCAGAACCGTGAATCGGCAGCGGGTGTATTGGGGCAGCAACCAGTAACCGGGTTGGATATTACCATTCCTATTACAACACAGGGGCGCTTGAGTACAGCTAAGCAGTTTGAAGATATTGTGGTGCGTGCCAATGCTGACGGATCTATTATCCGACTCCGTGATGTGGCTCGTGTATCGCTCGAAGCTTCTTCTTATAGTACAGAAAGTGGCATTAATGGTGAAAATGCGGCTGTGCTCGGTATTTTTATGTTGCCGGGTGCGAATGCCATGGATGTGGCTAAGGAAGTTAAAAAAGCCATGCAGGAAATCAGTGCGAATTTTCCGGAAGGTATGAGCTATGAAATACCTTTTGATATGACTACTTATATCTCGGAGTCTATTAATGAGGTATACAAAACGTTATTTGAAGCTTTGGTGCTGGTGGTTTTGGTGGTATATCTTTCTTTGCAAAGCTGGCGGGCTACCATTATTCCGGTAGTGGCTGTACCTATCTCGCTGATTGGTACGTTCGGATTCATGCTGATCTTTGGTTTTTCGCTGAATATGCTGACTTTGCTGGGGTTGGTACTGGCTATCGGTATTGTGGTGGATGATGCGATTGTGGTGGTGGAAAATGTGGAACATTTGATGGAAACGGAGAAACTTTCTCCTTATGAAGCTACTAAGAAAGCTATGACAGGACTGACAAGTGCCGTGATTGCTACTTCATTAGTACTCTGTGCCGTGTTTGTGCCAGTTAGTTTTTTGAGTGGTATTACCGGTCAGCTGTATCGTCAGTTCACGATTACCATTGCGGTGTCTGTGCTTCTTTCTACTGTGGTAGCTCTGACGTTGAGTCCGGTGATGTGTTCGCTGATTCTTCGTCCGGATAGTGGTAAACAGAAGAATATTGTTTTCCGTAAGATCAACGAGTGGCTGGCTATCGGAAATAATAAATATGTGGGTGTAATAACGCGTGTCATCAAGCACCCTCGCCGGCTGATGAGTGCATTTGGTATGGTATTGATATCTATCTTCCTGATTCATAATTTGATTCCGACCAGTTTCTTGCCGGAAGAAGACCAAGGTTTCTTTACTGTAGAATTGGAGTTGCCCGAAGGTGCTACGTTGGAACGTACACGCGAAGTAACGGAGCGTGCGGTTGCTTTCCTGAAACAAGATCCGAATGTGGCGTATGTGCAGAACGTAACGGGTAGTAGTCCGCGTGTAGGTACCAATCAGGGCCGAAGCCAGCTTACGGTGATTCTGAAACCCTGGGAAGAAAGAGAAGGCATGGATATCAAGACTGTGATGGATAAGGTGGAACGTGAATTTACTGAATATCCTGAATGTAAGGTATATCTTAGTACGCCGCCGGTAATTCCGGGTCTGGGTACGTCGGGCGGTTTTGAAATGCAACTGGAAGCCCGTGGAGATGCCTCTTTTGAAAGTCTGGTGAATGCGGCTGATACGTTATTGCATTATGCCAGCCAGCGTAAGGAATTGACAGGTTTATCCTCTTCTTTGCAAGCTGAAATTCCACAGCTCTATTTTGATGTGGATCGTGATAAGGTGAAAATGCTGGGAGTGCCTTTGGCCGACGTATTTTCTACGATGAAAGCGTATACGGGTTCTGTATATGTCAATGACTTTAATATGTTTAACCGTATTTACCGTGTATATATACAGGCAGAAGCTCCCTATCGTGAGCATAAAGACAATATAAACTTGTTCTTTGTGCGGGCTGCCAACAATGCCATGGTGCCGTTGACTTCATTGGGTAATGCCTCTTATACTACTGGACCGGGTAGCATGAAGCGATTTAACATGTTTACCACGGCGGTTATCCGAGGAGCTGCAGCACAGGGCTGTAGTTCGGGACAGGCTATGGAAATTATGGAGCAAATAGCCCGTGAAAAACTACCCGAAAATATTGGAGTAGAGTGGAGTGGTCTTTCTTATCAGGAAAAGAAAGCTGGCGGACAAACGGGCATGGTGCTTTCGTTGGTATTCCTGTTTGTGTTCCTCTTCTTGGCGGCTCAATATGAAAGTTGGACAGTGCCTATCGCCGTACTGCTTTCCTTGCCGGTGGCTGCACTCGGAGCTTATCTAGGGGTAGCTGTCTGCGGATTGGAAAATGATGTTTACTTCCAGATTGGTCTGGTTATGCTGGTGGGATTGGCTGCCAAGAATGCAATCTTAATTGTGGAGTTTGCCAAAGAACAGGTGGATAAAGGGGAAGATTTGATTGAATCGGCTATTTATGCAGCGAAACTCCGTTTTCGTCCTATTCTGATGACTTCATTGGCCTTTGTGTTGGGTATGCTTCCTATGGTGCTGGCTAGCGGACCGGGTTCTGCCAGCCGTCAGGCAATCGGTACTGGGGTATTCTTCGGAATGATTTTTGCAATTGTATTTGGTATTGTGCTAGTGCCTTTCTTCTTCGTGATGATTTATAAGACCAAATCGAAGGTTAAGAATAAAATATCAAAAAAGCCGACTGTGGTGAGTGAATAATAGTTGGAAGCTTAATGATTAAACAATGAATGATATGATGAAGACAAGATATATTTTAGGATTGGCAGCAGTGTCTTTCTTGTTGGCTTCCTGTAAGGTGGGCAAGAGTTATGTGCGTCCGGAAATGAAACTGCCTGACAGCCTGGCGGTGAATCAAGATAGCGTGAGCATGGCTGATCTGCACTGGCAGGAGGTATATACCGACAGCACACTGCGCACTTTGCTGACCCGTGCTTTGCAGCACAATAAAGATATGGTGGTGGCTGCAGCGCGTGTCAAACAGATGGCTGCAGAGAAGCGCATCAGCATTGCCAATCTTTTGCCGCAACTGAATGCTACAGTGGAAGCAGAACGTGAGATGGAGAATTATGGAGGTCACAGTGAGAAGTTCAGTAATTCTTTTGAAGCCAAGGCGCTTCTTTCTTGGGAAGTTGACCTATGGGGAAATCTGCGCTGGAAAAAGGTGGCTGCGGTAGCTGACTACTTGAAAAGTATTGAAGCACAGCGTGCTTTGCAGATGACTATTGTTTCGGAAGTGGCTACTGCTTATTACGAGTTGGTGGCTCTGGATGCGGAACTGGATATCGTACGCCGTACACAGCAGGCTCGTGAAGAGGGGGTTCGATTGGCACGGATACGTTTTGAAGGTGGTTTGACTTCAGAAACTTCTTATCAACAGGCGCAGGTGGAATTGGCTCGTACGGCTACGTTAGTGCCGGACTTGGAACGTCGCATTTCAATCAAGGAAAACGATTTGGCTTTTCTGGCTGGTGAATTCCCCAGTCGTTTGGCTCGCAGCAAATTTCTTACAGAAATGCAAGTGCCGCAACATCTTCCTGTAGGACTGTCTTCCGCACTTTTGGAACGTCGTCCTGATGTGCGTGCGGCTGAACAAGGGCTGATAGCGCAGCATGCTCGGGTCAAAGTGGCTTATACGAATATGTTTCCTAAACTTACGTTGACTGGAAAATTAGGACTGGAAAGTGATGTGCTCAAGGAGTTTTTAGAGTCTCCTTATGCTTTGATTAATGGCCTGGTAGTATCGCCTTTGTTCAATATGGGTAAAAACCGGGCTGCATTAAAGGGGCAGAAAGCCGCATTCGAAGCGGAAACAGCGCTCTATGAAAAGGCTGTGCTTAATGCTTTCAAAGAAGCCCGTAACGCAATTGTAGACTTCAATAAGATTAAGGAAGTGTATGAACTGCGTGTCAAACTGGAACGTTCCGCTAAAAATTATGTTGATTTGGCTCAATTGCAGTATATCAATGGAGTGATCAATTATATGGATGTGCTGGATGCGCAGCGTGGATATTTTGATGCACAGATAGGGGTGAGCAATGCTATCCGCGATGAACTGATAGCTGTAGTCAATATGTATAAAGCATTGGGTGGAGGCTGGAAAGTAGATTGAGGAATCATGAAAAAGGCACCCCTAAAAAGTAGGGGTGTTGAAAAAAAATCTTTTTTTATGTGGTTTTCTACCGAAAAAAACCGAAATTTGCACTCGGTATTAAATGAAGACTTTATTTACACCTTTAAAATAAAATAGAAAATGACAAAAAGTGCATTGCAAATTGCAAGGGCTGCTTATCAGCCTAAACTTCCTAAAGCGTTGCGTGGTAATGTAAAGGCGGTAGCCGGTGAAGCTACTCAGTCTGTTGCTGACCAGGAAGCTATTCAAAAATTGTTCCCGAATACATACGGTATGCCTCTGATTAAGTTCGAGGGTACAGATGAAACTGTAGAATTCCCGGCGATTAACGTAGGTGTGATCTTGTCAGGTGGTCAGGCTCCTGGTGGTCACAATGTAATCTCTGGTTTGTTCGATGGTATCAAGAAACTGAACAAAGACAGCAAACTTTATGGTTTTATCCTGGGTCCTGGCGGTTTGGTAGATCACGATTATATGGAACTGACTGCTGATATTATCGATGAATATCGTAATACAGGTGGTTTTGATATCATCGGTTCTGGCCGTACGAAACTGGAAAAAGAAGATCAGTTTGAAAAAGGTTATGAAATCATCAAGGAATTAGGTATCAAGGCGCTGGTAATTATCGGCGGTGACGACTCTAATACCAATGCTTGTGTATTGGCTGAATATTATGCTGCTAAGAACTATGGCGTTCAGGTAATCGGCTGTCCGAAAACTATTGATGGTGACTTGAAGAACGACATGATTGAAACTTCTTTTGGTTTTGATACAGCTTGTAAGACTTATTCAGAAGTTATCGGTAACATTCAACGTGACTGTAACTCTGCTCGTAAATACTGGCACTTTATTAAGTTGATGGGTCGTTCAGCTTCTCATATCGCTTTAGAATGTGCTTTGCAGGTTCAACCGAACGTATGTATCGTTTCTGAAGAAGTAGAAGAAAAAGATATGTCTTTGGATGATGTAGTAACTTACATCGCTAAAGTAGTGGCTGATCGTGCAGCTGCCGGCAATAACTTCGGTACAGTATTGATTCCGGAAGGACTGGTAGAGTTTATCCCGGCTATGAAGCGTCTGATTGCTGAATTGAACGATTTCTTGGCTACTAATGCTACTGAATTCTCTCAGATTAAGAAGTCTGCACAGCGTGATTATATCATCCGTCACTTGAGCTCTGAAAACTCTGCTATCTATGCAAGTCTTCCTGAAGGAGTAGCTCGTCAGTTGTCTTTGGATCGTGACCCGCACGGAAACGTACAGGTTTCATTGATCGAAACTGAAAAGCTTCTGTCTGAAATGGTAGCTACAAAGTTGGAAGCTTGGAAGGCTGAAGGTAAGTATGTAGGTAAGTTTGCTGCTCAGCACCACTTCTTCGGTTACGAAGGCCGTTGTGCTGCTCCTTCTAACTTTGATGCAGACTACTGCTATTCTTTGGGCTATACTGCTGCTTCTTTGATTGCTAATGGTAAGACTGGTTATATGTCATCTGTACGCAATACGACAGCTCCTGCAGAAGAATGGATCGCAGGTGGTGTGCCCATTACTATGATGATGAATATGGAACGTCGTCACGGTGAAATGAAGCCGGTAATCCAGAAAGCGCTGGTAAGATTGGACGGTGCTCCTTTCAAAGCATTCGCTGCACAGCGTGAGCGTTGGGCTAAGGAAACTGATTATGTTTATCCGGGTCCGATTCAGTACTTTGGTCCATCAGAAGTATGTGACCTACCTACTAAGACTTTGCAGTTGGAACAATCTAAATAATTAACTTTTATAAAGTTAAGATAGATAGATGAGAATACAGACTACATGTATTGGCACGGATTCAGCTTGGGCTTGAAACTGTGTGCTACATGTAGTTTGTATTCTTTCTTTTGAATACATTATTTATGTCTGCTACTAAGAAACCTGCTACTCGTAGAAAAACTTCATCTAGAAGGTTTGCTAAATCGACACCCAAAACAGCAAAAGCTTCTCAAAATATGCCAGAATGGATGGTGTATGCTATTGCTGCTGCAATTGTGTTCGTGTTTTCTGTAGGTTTCTATTGGTTTTTTATCCGTCCTTATGCCTATCGCTGGAAACCTTGTTACGGGCAGAAGTGGTATGGTGTCTGTATGCCTGGAAATTATCGTATTCATGGAGTAGATATTTCTCATTATCAAGGTAATATTGATTGGGAGAAATTGGTTCAAAACAAGCAGGTGGATTTTCCGCTTCGTTTTATGTTTTTGAAGGCTACTGAAGGGGGAGATCATGGGGATGATACTTTTGCTGAGAACTTTACCAAGGCACGAGAGTACGGATTTGTACGCGGGGCATATCATTTTTTCATTCCTCAGACTGACCCAGACAAGCAGGCTGATTTTTTTATCCGTACCGTGAAATTGCAGGAGGGGGATCTTCCGCCTGTGCTTGATGTGGAAACCAGGGGAAAAAAGTCACCCGAAGAATTGCAAGCTGCCGTGAAAGTCTGGCTTCGTCGCATAGAGTCTCATTATGGAGTAAAACCGATTCTTTATACCTCTTATAAATTCAAGAAGCGGTATCTCAACGATTCAGCTTTGAATGCTTATCCTTATTGGATAGCTCATTATTATGTGGACTCGGTGCGTTATCAAGGTCCTTGGCATTTTTGGCAGCATACTGATGTAGGTACAGTGCCGGGTATTGAAAAAGAAGTAGACTTAAATGTGTTTAACGGAACCATGGAGGAATTGAAATCCCTGACTATCCAAAAACGGGATTCCCTGAAGTGAGAATCCCGCTATTTTCAGCTTGTTTTACTTAGTCAGTAGTTGGGAAATGATACTGGTTATGATTTCTTAAAGAGAACTGCCGCCCAATTGTTTTTTTCCCGGTGATGTATCAGTTGCAAGCCGTTGCGTTCTGCTTCTTTCTGAATAGCCTGAATATCTTCTACATAGAAACCACTCATCAAGAGATGTGCACCTGCATTCATGCGGTCTACATACCGGTGCATGTCATTTAAAAGAATGTTGCGGTTGATGTTAGCAATGACAAAATCGAAAGGTCCCTCTGAGGCCAATGAGGCAGCATCACCTTGGAATACCTTGATTTGATCTACTTGATTCAGTTCGATATTTTCCAGTGAATTCCGTACGCACCATTCGTCAATGTCAATGGCTGTACAGGGGGCAGCTCCTCTCATGCGGGCCAGAATAGCCAGGATAGAGGTACCGCATCCCATATCCAGCAGCGCCTTACCTTGCAGTTCGGTTTCCAGCAGCTCCGTGATAATCAAACTGGTTGTTTCGTGATGGCCTGTACCGAATGCCATTTGCGGATTGATGATAATATCATAAGTAGCCTGTGGAATGTTTTGATGAAATGTGCTGTGGATTACACATTGATCTTCTATGATAATGGGCTGGAAGAAGTTCTTTTCCCATTCCTCATTCCAGTCTTTATCTTCAGCTTCTATATATTTATAAGAAATTTTGGCATCAGGTACGGGAAAATTCTCCAGCTCGGTTTTCAGTGCCTCTTTTTCAAAGAGGGAGGCTTGAATATAGGCTGCGATACCATCGGGCTGTTCTACAAAGCTCTCAAATCCAATGTTGGCCAACACCGCTGAAAGTACATCATTGACAGTTTCCGTGCAAGGCTGTGTCTGAAAAGTAAATTCTAAATATTTCATGAGTTTCTTTTTTAAAGTGATGGAATATATAGCAGCAAAGGTACTATAAAAATCAGAAAAATCACGGATGGATGCTCTTTTTAATCTATCTGTTCAGCAGCGAATCTAAGAAGGCAAGATGAAGGTGCAAACGTTTCCGTAGTTTGCTGTATGAATATTGGGATATCTTTTAGTTTGCTATCAGATTCTTCTTTATTTTTGTTAAGCTAGTGTATATCTGTTTGGAAATAATAATTTATAAATCTGATAAGTATGAAAAAATTAAAATGGATTAGTCTTTTTATGGGCTGTCTGCTAGCCTTTTCTGTAGTAGCTTGTAGTGATGATGATCCGGATTTTGGGGTAAAGCCTGATATGCCGGTTCATCCTGAGAAACCCGAAAAACCTTCAGAATCGATTCCTGTAGGTTTGAGTTATTCGTTGGAGAAGCCTGATGCTGATCAGCCGCTTACTATTTATTTTAAGGCTGATAAAACTTCTAAGCTGTTTGGTTATAAAGGAGATGTTTATATCCATACGGGTGTGATAGTAGATGGCACTTGGCTTTATGTGCCAGCCGATTGGGATAAGAATCTGCCAAAGTGCAAAATGGAAGCAAAGGAAGCAAATACCTGGAGTATTACGTTGTCACCTTCTATTCGGGAGTGGTTTGCCAGTGGTACTTCTCCTGTGAATCAGTTGGGTATCATTATTCGTAGTGCCGATGGTACTTTAAAAGGTTTGGAAGCAGACCAGTTTGTAGCCGTAGAAGATTCAAAATATCAGGGATTTGTGCCTGGTGAAATAAAGATGGCTTCCAAACCTGCCAATGCACTGGAAGGCATCAATATCGAGGGCTCCTCTGTGACTTTGGTGCTGTATGATAAAGATAAAAATGGCCATCGGAAAGATTTTGCGTATGTAGTAGGCGATTTTAATGATTGGACATTAAGTAATGATGAGAAATCTCAGATGTATCGTGATGATGCGGCTGGTTGCTGGTGGATTACTCTTCATGGTTTAGATGTGACCCGGGAATATGCTTTCCAATATCATGTGGGAACAAAAGCGGGAGAAGTAATTCGTCTGGCTGATGCTTATGCTGAAAAAATCCTGGACCCTGATCATGATAAATATATTCCGACATCTACCTACGGGGAAGCGATGAATTATCCGGCAGGGGGACGTGGCATCGTGTCTGTTTTCAAAATTCAGCCAGATCATTACAATTGGCAAATCAATGATTTTCAAATAAAGAATAAGGATAATATGGTCATTTATGAGTTGCTGTTGCGTGATTTTACACAGACTGGTGACTTGGCTGGTGCTATGAGTAAATTACCTTATCTGAAAAAAATGGGTGTGAATGCCATTGAATTGATGCCGGTACAAGAGTTTGACGGAAATGATAGCTGGGGTTATAATCCTTGTTTCTTTTTTGCTATGGACAAGGCTTACGGTACCAAGAAAATGTATAAGGAATTTATAGATGCATGCCATAAAGAAGGTATGGCTGTGATTCTCGACGTGGTGTATAATCATGCTACCGGCAATCATCCATTTGCAAAATTATATTGGGAGGGTGATAAGACTGCGGCCTGCAATCCTTATTTTAATGTAGAGGCTCCTCATCCTTTTAGTGTATTCCATGACTTTAATCACGAGAGTGAACTTGTGCGTAAGTTTGTAAAGCGTAATTTACAATTTCTGTTGAATGAGTATCATTTGGACGGATTCCGTTTTGACTTGACCAAGGGATTTACACAGCGTAAATGTAATGAAGGGAACGCTGGTAATTATGATGCAAGCCGTATAGCTATCTTAACGGACTATTACCAGGCTATCTGTGAAGTGAAACCGGATGCTTATGTTGTTCTGGAACATTTCTGTGATGCTGCGGAAGAACAGGCTTTGGCAAAGGAAGGCATGCATCTGTGGCGTAATCTAAATAATGCCTATTGTCAGTCCGCAATGGGTTGGCAGGAGAATAGCTCTTTTGATGCTTTGTATGAAAAAAATCCGGCTTGGGTAGGTTTTATGGAAAGCCATGATGAAGAACGTACGGCATATAAGCAGACTCAATGGGGAAATGCTGGATTAAAAACTGATTTGGAAAAAAGAATGAACCAACTGGCTGTTAATACGGCTTTCTTCTTGATGGTTCCCGGTCCTAAAATGATTTGGCAGTTTGGTGAAATGGGGTATGATGTGTCTATAGAAGAAAATGGACGTACTGGTCGTAAACCTCTACATTGGGAATATCTGGATAATGCTAGCCGTAAGAATTTATATGATACTTATGTGCAGTTGATGGCTTTGCGTAATGCTCATCCAGAGTTGTTTGACAGTACATCTGCTTTTGATTGGGAGGTGGCTGCTTCTAATTGGGCAAATGGCCGCAGCCTGTGCATCGAAACAGTAACAGGTAATAAACTGGTGGTGTTGGGTAATTTCAGTCTTACGCAGGCAGAGGTGAATTTCCCTGCAGCACCTGGCTCGTGGAAAGAATATCCTAGCCAGAAAGAAGTGACAGTAGCAGGCAAAGTTTCTGTGGCACCACATCAGTACAAGATATTTACGAATTTCTAAATAAAAAAGGAGAAGTCCTATTCGTAAATCCAGTTCAGCACTCGGTTCAGCCAGTTCCAGCGGAAGCGGAACCAGCGTCGAGTGCTGGATTGTTTTCCACCGAACCGTAATACAAATTCACGATATCCGTGAGGGCGGAAAGGAAGTCCTACATCCATAAATTCCAAGTGGCGGTAGCCTCGCTGTTGGGCATCATCCAAAGCTTTCCAAACCGCAAGAATGCCTGGATATTGCAGCGCATATGTTTTTCGCATACCTCCTGAAAACCACAGATAAGCTTCATCTTTTGAGTAGATACAAGCACTGCCTCCAATAATCTTTTCTTTATAAGTGACAATAAAAATGCGGCTTTCTTGCTGTTTTAAGAGTTCGCTTTCTAAATGTTGGAAAAAGTTTATGTTTGGAAAATGGCGGCGGATTTTTGATGAATAGACTTTTCGAAGCATTTCTGCAAATCCTTTGATCTCTTCCAGAGTATGTGCTTCTTTGACAATAGCGCCATTTTTGAGGCCTTTTTTAATTTGTCGAATGCGTGAGGCGCTGAAGCGGTCTTCTGCTTTGCCTCCCGAGTGTAATGAGTTACGTACTCGGAGCCAATTGATGGGAAAATACCGGTTTTCACGGAAGGCTTTATAGCCACAAAGTGCATTGTTCAGATTGCGGAATTCTATTAAAAAAGACTCGCGCAAGGCTTCTTCGGTGAGACGTTGTAACATTTCAGCAAAGATTTGCTCATGCGGAATGTCTGTATCAAAATATTCTCCTGCTCCGTAGACTTCACATCTTTTTACAATGGATGGTGGAAAACTGCGGATGCTTTTCCGGACAGTTCCGAGCAGTTTTGCCACAGGATGACTGTCTTTACTGGCTACAATCAGGATGGGACTGTATCCAGGAGTCGCTTCATAGATATGGAACAGTTCAGTAGAGTGAAAAGTGTCAGTACCCGGTAAGACAGGTATGTCGCTCCCTCGGTAATATGTAGTCAGTTTAAGTGGCATTGCTCGCAAATATAGAAAATATTCTTGTATCTTTGCACAAACAAATTAAGAATATGAAAAGTTTCAGTGAATTGATAAAGACTCGTCGCAGTATGCGTAAGTTTACGGCAGAAGAGTTGACGCAAGATGAAGTGGTAACTTTGATGAAAGCTGCTTTGATGGCTCCTACTTCTAAGCGTAGTAACGCATGGCAGTTTATAGTAGTAGATGATAAAGAAAAATTGAAAGAATTGTCGCTTTGCAAAGAGCATGCTTCACAGTTTATAGCTGAAGCATCCTTGGCTGTGGTGGTGACAGCTGATCCGCTGGTGAGCGATGTATGGATTGAAGATGCTGCTATCGCATCTATTTATTTGCAGTTGCAGGCTGAAGATTTGGGACTAGGTAGCTGTTGGGTACAAGTACGCGAACGCTATACTGCTTCAGGTATGGCATCAGATGAATATGTGCGTAATGTATTAGAGATTCCTTTACAACTTCAGGTATTGAGTGTGATTGCTATTGGTCACAAGGGGATGGACCGCAAGCCTTTTGATGAGGAGCATCTGCAGTGGGAAAAGGTTCATTTAAATAAATTTGGAGGACAATAAAGGTGGGTGCAACAAAAGGAAACAGTCACCGCAATACCTATAAGGCTACCTCGGTGACCTTGATAATATTCGGCATTTTGTATATGCTGGATAAGATGTTGGGTTTTGACTCGATGGGTTTACCTTGGGTAATGAACAAGGACCATTTTTTATTGTATGCCGCTGTGATATTTTTGATTTTTGATCAGAATAAGTCGGTAGGCTTGGTATTGTCGGGACTTTGGCTGATTTTAAATTTCGGACTGATTGCTGCTTTAATTGGTTCAATATCATCTTATTTATTGCCCCTGGTACTGTTGTTGTCGGGTGGCGTTCTTTATTGGTTATCCAACAGATAATAAATGGTTATGGCAAAAAGAAGTATACAAGATACATCGATTGTTTTTGTAGGAGCAGGGAATCTGGCTACTAATCTGGCAAAAGCTCTTTATCGAAAAGGTTTCCGTATTGCACAGATTTATAGTCGTACGGAAGAGTCTGCCCGTATCTTAGCACAAGCTGTTGAGGCTGAATATACTACCGATTTAAATGAACTTTATGCCTTTGCTCGTTTGTATATAGTGGCTTTGAAGGACGATGCACTGTTGTCCTTATTGCCACAAATGGTAGCAGGAAAAGAGAAGGCTCTTTGGGTGCATACAGCAGGAAGCATTCCTATGAGTATTTGGGAGGGGTATGTGCCGCGTTATGGTGTATTTTATCCCATGCAGACATTTAGCAAACAGCGTGAAATAAAGTTTGATACAATCCCGGTATTTGTGGAGAGTGTACAGGCAGAAGATGCGGCTTTTCTGAAAGAAATTGCAACTACGTTGTCTGGTAAAGTATATGAGGCAACTTCAGAGCAACGTAAAAGTCTGCATCTGGCAGCTGTATTTACCTGTAATTTTACTAATCACTTGTATGCGCTGGCAGCTGAGTGGTTGAGAAAATATAATCTGCCGTTTGAAGCTATGTTACCGTTGATTGATGAAACGGCTCGCAAAGTGCATGAAATGGCACCTAAGGAAGCGCAGACAGGTCCTGCTATTCGTTATGATGAACAGGTGATGAACGGTCATCTGGCTATGTTGTCTGGTGAACCTCGTATGCAGGAAATTTATCGGATATTGAGTGATAGCATTCATGATCTGGCTCAGCGGCCTTCTCATGATAAATAATTAAGTAATCTAGAAGATAGAATGAGTACGATTCAATATGATTTGAAAAAAATAAAGGCTCTTTTATTTGATGTAGACGGGGTGTTGAGTGCCAATACTATTCCTATGAGTGCAGAGGGTGAACCGATGCGTACGGTCAACATCAAAGATGGGTATTCGCTTCATTTGGCGGCTAAGCAGGGAGTTTTGCTAGGTATTATTACTGGTGGAAAGACTGAAGCTGTTCGCAAACGATTTATATCTTTAGGCTTGGCTGCTGAAAATATTTATATGGGATCCTCAGTGAAGATTCATGATTATGAGGATTTCCGTCAGCGGTATGGTTTGAAACATGATGAAATATTGTATGTAGGTGATGATATTCCTGATTTGCAGGTGATGCAGCTCTGTGGATTACCTTGTTGTCCCAGCGATGCTTGTCCTGAAGTGAAAGCGGTGTCGCGTTATATATCCCATGTGCAGGGAGGTTATGGTTGTGGCCGTGATATAATAGAGCAAGTCTTGAAAGCTCATGGACTATGGTTGGCCAATGATAAAGCTTTTGGTTGGTAGTTTTAGGGATTTTATTCGGTTTTTTATATCTGTGAACGGGTTAAAATAGAATTATATGCTAGACAATTTGCAAAAATATAAAGTGATTTTAGCTTCCAATTCTCCGCGTCGTAAAGATTTGCTGGCAGGTTTGGGAGTGGAGTATGAGGTACGGACTTTGCCTGATGTGGATGAGTCTTATCCGGCCGATTTGAAGGGAGCGGATATTCCTCTGTATATTGCCAAGAAAAAGGCGAATGCTTATCAAACTTTACTGCATCCGGGTGAGCTGATGATTACAGCCGATACCATTGTGTGGTTAGATGGTAGAGTTTTGGGAAAACCTGCTGATAGGAAAGAGGCATTGCAGATGTTACGCGATATGTCTGGCCGTACGCATGAAGTGTTTACTGGGGTAGCCTTGACAACGACGGATGGGCAACGTAGTTTTGCAGCTCAGACTGAAGTGCGTTTTGCAACATTGACTGAAGAAGAAATTGTATATTATGTGGATCTTTTTCAGCCCATGGATAAAGCCGGTGCTTACGGGGTACAGGAATGGATTGGTTTCATAGGGGTGGAACACATTTCAGGCAGCTATTTTAATATTATGGGTTTGCCGGTACAACGACTGTATCAAGAATTGAAGAAAATGATATAATTCGTTTGTGGAATATAGATAAAGTAAAGTCTTTCTAAAATTAAAAAACAAATCAAAGCTGTAGGTTTTGCTAATACTGATATAGTAAGTAATCTACAGCTTTGATTTGTTTTTAAGATCGGCTAAATCATATCCAGTACGAATGGTATGTCTTGTGCTGAAATACCTTGACTTAGCAGCCATGCTTTATCATTTTGGAATATTTCTAAGAACTTGTCTTTGCTTCCGTAAGCCATGACGGCTTTTCCATAAAAAGTGGTAGCTTGTTCCAATTGACCTGCTGTCCAAGCTATATGACCAGCATTCAGATAGTCGCTGGCATTGGGTTGCATATTTAAGATTTTATCATAATATTTTTTCGCTTGCTCTTGCTTGCCACAAAGGAATGAACACCAAGCGATGGCCCGCCAATATTTTACGTTGTCAGCTTCCATAAAATCTAGTTTAAAGAAGCAGTTTAGGGCTTCATCATATTGCTTCAATTCTGTAAAGCAGCAGCCTGTGTAATAAATAACTGACTTATTATCAGGTTCAATGGATTCTACCTGCTGGTAGTATTTCAGGGCTTTGCTGAACTGCCCGTTCATTCGGTAGCAGGTAGCTAGATGCCTCAGGGTCCATAGCTGGTCAGGCTTCAGTATATCAGCCTTTGAATAGGAGTCAATAGCTTCTGGATAGCGTTTAAGCTTTTGATAGCAATATCCTATTTTTTGAAATATATCAGCGTCCGCTTTCTGTTGGTTTATAAGTTGTAGGTAAAGATCAATGGCTTCAAGCGGATGATTTTTCTTGACACGGTAGTCAGCCACTTCTTTTAGCAGTTCTGGTTTACCTAATATCGTAGCTAGAGCCGGAATGCGGTGCAACGCGATTTCTTGGTCAAATGGATCAAACAATTCCTGATGATGTTGGCTCAGTTTATAGAATCTGTATAAGTCTTGTATATATAGGTTGCTGATGACTGATGGGCGTTGAGCATACTGCTTCATCGATTCAAATCGATCAGAGTCCATAAGCTCTTCCATTTCTTTGTTAGCCAAATTGGCAGCCATCATCTGCCGCTGAGCCTCTGGCATACTACTCATCAGGAAGCAGAGTGAGTATTTATCGCTACTACAGAAAAGTCCGGATTGCAAAAGCATATTTAATATATTGTTTGTCGAATGGGGTGAATGGGCTGGCATCCATTCTATTAAATCGGACCGTTTCGTGTCGAATGGCAAAAGCCAGTGGCATGTTTCTGTGAAGAATGGGAAACGCTTTAACTGGGCAAAGGTGCTCATGTTTATATCGAGTCCTTCCATCTGTAAGTCATTCATTTCTCGGAGCTTATTTTCGAACTCCATGTCCTTTATCGCTTTTTCCCAATCTGGATTAAAATCATTCTCATCGGAAAGATCGTCTATATCAAAAGTTCTGTTTCTGTTTAATTTCTGGGCTTTTTTTATGACTTCTGGTATGATTTCTTCATTGATTCGCTTGTTTATTATCTCTGTTTCTTGAGCCCGAAGCAGTTGTAGGTAAATCATGTTTAAGCTTTTGCCCAACTGGTATTTTTCATCCAGCATAGTCAGTTGGGCTGATATTTCAGGGTATAATTCCAATTTGTCTGGATGGCGCAGCAAAGTAAGGGCAATACCTACCAAAGCTCGTTGCACAGACTGAATGTCATTCTTGATAGTAATGGCAGTGAGTAGCCAGGTAAATTTGTAAGCATCAAAATACTCTTGTAAGCTTAGAGTCAGTGCGCTGATAAAGAAGCTGCGGTCATTACTGGAAAGTTGTTCGGATACAAGGATTTGCTTAGAATCCATCGCATCTTCATGGCTCCAAGCTGTGCTGCCCCAAGTGGTGAGGAATAAATGTTTGTTCGTATTTTCATGTCGTTTCAGCACTTCTTGCAAATGTTGCTGATTGTCTGGCATCAGTTCATATACAGCCAAGTCGTCCTGGAATGCCTCAAGTACTCGTAGCCAGTCATGCATATGGTATCCAACTGCCATATTTTTTCGGCTTTTATGTAATTCCTGATAAAATCGGGTTGAAACTCCGTCGAGCAAACTGATGCGTGCCTGTTCTGTGATTTCCCAGGTTTCTGTCAGAATTCGTTGGTAAAGCTTATGTCGTTCGGGATCTTCAGTTCCTTGCCGCATATATTGCAGCATATACTGGTAAGAGGTCTGGAGTTGTTCCAGTCTGTTGCGAAGCACCCATTCTCCTTTTTCTCCGATGAGAGAAAGGAGATGAGTATGAGCTTCTTTTAATCTTTTTTGCCTAAGCAGGCGTATGATTAACTGATATTCTTCATTAATTTCTTTTTCGTTCATAGGTCATAGCTACTATTCCAGTTATCTATGGACAAATGTACAAAAAGAATGTCGAATTGCAAGTGTTCTATTAAAAACGTACCTGTATTTGGGCTTGAAATAAGTTGGAATTTTCTCCCGATTTCGGATTTCGATATGTGTATTGGGCTTGCAGACGGCATTTAGGATAGAACCAGTATTGAATTCCGGCTACATAGTTACTTTGTTTATCGCTGAGGTATTTGTTTCTGTTTATATAGTCATAAGATGCGATGAAATCAAATTTAGGTAACAGATGTAGATTGGCTGTACAATAATAACCGTCTATTTTAACCTGTCCGTCTTTTCCTGCCAAGTATTCTGAGCGTATGTCAATAGGTTTGCTTTTGAAACTGGCACTTACTGCCCAGCGGTTACGCGTAAAGTTTTCTCCCGCCTGTATTGATGGGTTATAGCCGGAAAGATTAGCAGCATTGCCTTTCCCTTGTATAAATGAACCTCCTATAGTGAGTCCTTTTACGGGGTGAATATATAAACTTCCTACGATATCTTTCTGGTTATTGGCATCTTTTTGGTTAAGGCCTTGTCCATTCATGATAGCCAGGTTATAGGTTGCAAATTTATGGAATAGGTTACCGTAAATCAGCAATCCGATATCTCGTCCGCCATGTTTCTGGCTGAGTGGATTATTGTTACCAATCAGGTAACTCACTGCTTGTGAATAGCAGTCTATCAGTTCGGTAACAGTGGGCGAGAGCGGATTTTCTAGGGAGTATTGTGTTTTAAACTGACCTAGTCTGGCAGTTAGTCCGGGCAAAAACTGGTACTCAGTATAAGCTTCCAGGATCTTTCCAGTGCCAGCAAAGCTATACATAAAGTAGCAGGACCATCGGTCTGTTATTTGTCCTCGTGCCATTAGAATGGCTCTATTAACATTGAAACTATTGTTCTTTTCAGATCGGTCATCGTAGCTGTATCCTACTTGAATATAACCTTGTAAAGTGATGCGTTCTTTGAGTGTATTTACTACTTCTTTTAGGGGAGTTCCTTCTTTTTGTGCAGTTTCTTCTGCCTTTAAGCCTATTGTTCCAACAAATAGAAGTGCAGTGAGTAGCAGTTTTTTCATATTAAACTTAGAAAACTTAGAATTTTTTTAATAGGTTATAGATAGTAATGAACGCGGATAACACGGGTAGTCAGCATTAGCTGACTCCGCGTCATCCGCGTCATTGTATGTATCAGATTATTTCTCTTAGTTCAAGAGAAACTGTTTATTATTCGTTGATTGCAGCGATACCCGGCAATACTTTACCTTCGATAGCTTCGAGCAAAGCACCACCTCCTGTAGAAACGTAAGATACACCGCTAGCTAAACCGAACTTGTTGACACAAGCTACAGAGTCGCCACCACCTACCAGTGAGAAAGCACCGTTCTTAGTAGCTTCTACGATAGCTTCACCTACAGCGCGAGAGCCATGTGTGAAGTTGTCAAATTCAAATACGCCAGTAGGACCGTTCCATAAGATTGTTTTAGAACCTTTGATGACTTCTGCAAAAGCTTTTTCTGTGTCAGGACCAATGTCAAGACCTTCCCATCCATCAGGAATTTGGTTTACCGGACAGAATTTTGTGTTAGCATCGTTAGAGAATGCATCAGCTACCTTAGCATCTGTAGCCAATACCAGATTTACACCCTTTTCTTGAGCTTTTTTCATCAAATCAAGTGCCAAGTCAAGCTTGTCGTTTTCGCAGATAGAAGTACCGATCTGACCACCTTGAGCTTTGGTGAATGTATAAGTCATACCACCGGCAATAATCAGGTTATCTACCTTGTTCAGCAAGTTTTCGATGATTTCGATCTTAGAAGAAACCTTAGAACCACCCATGATAGCAGTGAAAGGACGGTGAATGTCGTTCAACACTTTGTCAACGGCTTTCACTTCTTTCTCCATCAGGTAACCGAACATTTTGTTGTCTTTGTCGAAATATTTAGCGATCAATGCTGTAGAAGCATGTGCACGGTGAGCTGTACCAAATGCATCGTTTACATAGCAGTCAGCGTAAGAAGCCAATTTCTTGGTAAATTCTTTCTGGCTTTCCTTCACAGCAGCCTTGGCAGCTTTCTTTTCTTCGTCAGAAGCGTCTTCAGCCAAACCACGGGGTTTGCCTTCTTCTTCAGCGTAGAAACGGAGGTTTTCGAGCAGCAATACTTCACCCGGTTGCAGAGCAGCAGCTTTCACAGCAGCTTCTTCGCCCATGCAGTCGTTAGCGAACTGTACGCTTACACCCAACAGTTCTTCGAGGTGTTTCAGGATGTGCTTCAAAGAGAACTTTTCAGCTACGCCTTTCGGACGGCCTAGGTGTGAGCCAATGATGATGCTGCCACCGTCTGCCAAAATCTTCTTCAGAGTAGGCAGGGCTGCACGCATACGAGTATCATCTGTAATGTTGAAATTTTCGTCCAAGGGTACATTGAAGTCCACGCGGACAAATGCCTTTTTACCAGCAAAATTGAATTGATCAATTGTCATAATACTTATTTTATTTAAAAGTGTTACAATTCGATTCTTATCTTTGTTGCAAAGATAATATTTATATTTGGAAGAATCATAGATTCTATTGATTTTTCCCGGTAAATTCTTTGCACCATTCTTTGAGTCCGCAACTCTCGCATTGGGGAGTACGGGCCTGACATACATACCGTCCGTGCAGGATGAGCCAATGGTGGGCAATGGGAATATCGTTTTTTGGAATATTTTTCATCAGTTCTTTTTCTACACTGAGTGGGGTAGTGCAGCGGCTGGATACTAAGCCCAGGCGGTGACTGACGCGAAACACATGGGTGTCTACCGCCATGGCAGCTTTGTTGAATACGACAGACTGGATGACATTGGCTGTTTTACGACCTACACCTGGCAGTTTGACTAAATCTTCCAGTTTGTCGGGTACTTGGCTTTCAAATTTATCTACCAGCATATTGGCCATGCCTACTAGGTGTTTGGCTTTATTGTTGGGATAAGACACACTGCGTATGTATTCATAAATCACTTCTGGTGTGGATGCAGCTAAGGCTTCTGGAGTAGGATAGTCATGGAAAAGGGGCGGTGTGATCTGGTTGACCCGTTTATCTGTGCATTGGGCTGATAGAATGACCGCTATCAATAATTCAAATGGATTATTGTAATGTAATTCTGTTTCTGCTACAGGTCGGTTTTCCCGGAACCATCCCAGAATTTTTTCATATCGTTCTTTTTTTCTCATGGTCACTGCTTATTTATCTGAGTTTGTTTTTTTGAAAATGGGGAGCTACCTTTAAGTTGAAATAAAGGGTGGCTATAATGGTCAGACAAGCTCCAAACAGATATGCTTTGTCGAATGTGCTGATTTCTGCAATATAACCGCCGGTTAGCATTCCGATTCCAATTCCTACATCCCAAGATGTTAGATAGGTTGAAGTGGCAGTACCACGCTGACTGTTGGGGGCCAGGTTGACAAATAAGGTGTTGTAGGCAGGAAACATGATACCGAATCCAATTCCCAGGATTAGGGCAATACCGAAAAAGAGAGTGGCACATAGGGCTGGATTCCAGAGGTTGATGTAGACACAGGCTGATAAGAGGAAGAAACTGGATACCACCAGATATAACCCTACTGAAATAACTTGCGTGATTTTTCCACGATCTACTAACCGCCCTGAAAAAAGGCGTGATACAGCCATACCTAAGGCCATGAAGGTGAAGAAAAAACCGGTAGAGGCCTGGATGTTGATTTGTTTGGCATACATGGCTACATAGTTAGTGGTCATGCCATATGGAATCGACAGTAATAATAGGCTAAATCCAGCTGGAATGCCTTTAAGTAGGATGAAGCGATCTAGTGACAAGGTTTCTCGCTGGATAGGAGGCTTATAGGGCGTTTTTACTAAAGATGCACAGAGTAAGCCAAGTAGGCAAGAACCTAATGAGCAGGAAAATATGATGGGGTAGGATATGCCTGCATCGTGAAGAAAAAGCCCGGACATGGGACCGATGGACATGGCTATGTTATTGGCTAAGCCATAATATCCCAACCCCTCACCACGTCTAGTAGATGGCATGATGTCGATAACGATTGTATTTCCTCCTACTGTTACCATGCCGAAAGAGATACCATGCAGAATGCGGAATACTACAAAAAATGTGAGCATACTGGCTAGAAGATAACCACCGAACATTAAGGTAAATATACAATAGGCTAACAGATAGAGAGGTTTTCTGGCAAATGTATCGAGTAGATAACCTGAAAAAGGGCGGATACAGAGGGCTGCTATAGTGTAGCATGATAGGACTACACCAATGGTGGCTTTGTTAGCTTGAAATACTTCCGTCAAATAAAAAGGAAGCACTGGCATGATGAGCCAAAATCCGAAGAATAGTAGAAAGTTAGCCGCCAGGATGCAGCAATAACTGGGGGTGACAAGTCTTTCTTTCATATTCCTAGTGTTTTATGGAGAAGTCTGTGGATAGGGATGGTAAATATATAGACACTGATGACGCGGAACAGGCGGACTTCTGAAATCTTTTTGAGGTAAAGAAGAGAGAGTCTGCATTATCTGCGTCATCTGTGTCTAAAAGATAGTGTATTGCACACGTTCTTGGAAGTTGTTGCTGGCTTAATAAGCAGCTTCAAACTCTTTCAAGAAGCGGGTGTCATTTTCAGAGAAAAGACGGAGGTCATTAACGCGGTATTTCAGGTTGGTGATACGTTCAATCCCCATACCTAATGCGTATCCGCTATAAATTTTGCTATCGATGCCGTTCAGCTCCAGAACATTGGGGTCAACCATTCCACAGCCCAGGATTTCAACCCATCCCGTATGCTTACAGAATGGACATCCTTTACCGCCACAGATATTGCAACTGATGTCCATCTCGGCACTGGGCTCTGTAAATGGGAAATAAGAAGGGCGCAGACGAATCTTAGTGTCTTTGCCGAACATTTCTTGGGCAAAGAGTAACAGAGCTTGTTTCAGGTCTGTGAAAGAAACATTTTTATCTACATATAAAGCTTCTACCTGGTGGAAGAAGGCATGTGCACGATAGCTGATGGCTTCATTGCGGTAAACACGTCCTGGGCAGAGAACGCGGATAGGAGGTTCCGTATGCTCCATTACGCGGCTTTGTACGCTAGAAGTATGTGTGCGCAGGATAACGTTGTGCGATACATTTTCACTGTTGTTTTCAATAAAGAAAGTATCTTGCATATCGCGGGCCGGATGATCTTCGGCAAAGTTCATTGAGGAGAACACATGCCAGTCATCTTCCACTTCAGGACCGTCGGCTATATTGAATCCCATGCGGGCAAAGATATCAATGATTTCATTTTTGACAATAGAGAGAGGATGACGGGTTCCTAATCCTACAGGATAAGCCGAACGGGTCAAATCCAAATCGTCACATCCTGTATCCTGACTTTCAAACTGTTCTTTCAAGGCAGCAATTTTTTCCTGTGCTTTTGTTTTCAGTTCATTCAGTTTCATGCCTACTTCTTTTTTCTGCTCAGCAGGCACGTTGCGGAAATCAGCCATCAAATCATTGATGGCACCTTTCTTGCTGAGGTATTTTATGCGGAGAGCTTCCAATTCCTCGGCCTTTGTAGCTTGCAATGCTTCTACTTCCTGAAGAAGCTGTTCAATTTTTGCTATCATATCGTTGTTTAGAGATTGATTTTTATGTTAAATTCGGTGCAAATATACAATTTTATTAGGATATTGCTCCGTTCTGTGACGTTAAAATTGTATGGTTCTGTGTTTTTTGTTATATTTGCGGCTTTATATGATTACCCCCTCTTGTGAGATAGACAATGGGGATTGGTTTATTGACTAAAACTAACTGACTAAAGGGAATGAGAAGATTCTTCTTGCTGATGGCGGCTACGGGAACTCTGATGATAGAGCCTGCCGCAACTTTGAATGCATCGCCTGCTGAAATGGCTTCTGCGGAGGCTTGGGGATGGTTCAAAAAGAAAAAAAAGAGTGAACAAAAGGACAGCGTTACGTCCAAAAGTGAGTATGAGAAGTTGACGGGTGATGGCAGTATATGCCGCAAAGGCTTGTTCAATGTTTATCAGAGGAAAGGAGATTATTATTTTGAAATTCCTACCTCCTTGTTGGGACGTGATCTGTTGGTGGTGAACAAGTTGCAGCGGGTACCTTCTGAATTGAATGAAGCGGGTGTGAATCGGGGCACGAATTATGAAAACCAGATGGTACGTTTTGAGTTAGACAAACCTGCTGGGAAATTATTGATTCGTCAGAGCCGTCCTTTGCCGTTGGCTCCAGATGAGGATGCTATCTGGCAGTCCGTTCAGGATAATTTTATATCTCCGCTTATAGCTGGATTTAAAATAGAAGCTTTCAATCAGGATTCTACCACTGTAGTGGTCAAAGTAAATGATATTTATGATGGTACGGAAACTAGTATTAACAATGTATTTACCAATATTAATCTAGGCACTTCGGCTATTAAGAATTTATCGCGTATAGTTTCTATTAAGTCCTTCGAAAATAATATTGTGGCTACTTCTGAGTTGACCACAAAGGTTACGGAGGGTACTACTACTGTATATATTACGGTAGAGGTAAGTTCTTCTTTGCTGCTGTTGCCTGAAAAACCGATGGTAGGACGAGTGGATAATCCGCGTGTGGGCTATTTCACGAATCCGCTTTTGAGTTTCAGTGACGGACAGCAGCGGGTGGATAAGAAACATTTCATTACTCGCTGGCGTCTTGAACCGAAACCGGAAGATCGGCAACGTTATCTGAATGGCGAATTGGTGGAACCGGCTAAGCCTATTGTATTCTATATCGAAAATTCCACACCAAGACGTTGGCGTAAATATATCAAACAGGGTATTGAAGATTGGCAGGTGGCTTTCGAGCGGGCAGGCTTTAAAAATGCCATCGTAGCTGTTGAGATGAATGATAGCATTCAACTAGATGCAGACGATGTGAATTATTCAACTTTGACTTATGCGGCTTCGACCAAGGCGAATGCTATGGGACCTTCTATTCTGGACCCACGCTCTGGTGAAATCCTAGAGGCAGATATTATGTGGTGGCACAATGTACTGAGCATGTTGCAGGAATGGAATACAGTGCAGACAGGTACAGTGCGCAAGGAGGCTCAAGGTATTAAATTAGCAGACGAACTCATGGGTGATGCTATGAGGTTTGTGGCTTGTCATGAGGTAGGTCACTCTTTAGGATTGCGTCATAACATGATGGCCTCTTGGGCTTTCCCAACGGATTCACTTCGTTCTAAGTCATTTACAGATAAAATGAACTCCACAGCATCTTCTATTATGGATTATGCCCGTTTTAATTATGTGGCTCAACCGGAAGATGGGGTGAAGGCTCTTTCTCCTCATATCGGGCCGTACGACTTGTTTGCCATTGAATATGGCTACCGTTGGTATGGTAAGGAAACTCCGGAAGAGGAACAGGAAATATTGGCTGATTTTATGGCTCGGCATACGGGTCGATTATATAAGTATAGTGAAGCACAGGATGTCCGGGATGCTGTAGATCCGCGTGCTCAGATTGAAGATTTAGGGGATGATGCTATACTATCTTCTCAGTTGGGTATTGCCAATCTGAAGCGGATTGTACCGCAGATAATAGCCTGGACTACGACGGGTGAAAAAGGACAAACATATGAAGAAGCTTCTCGTTTGTATTATGCCGTGATTAATCAGTGGAATAATTATTTGTATCATGTATTGGCTAATATCGGAGGTATATACATTGAAAATACCACTGTGGGAGATGGGCTGAAGACTTATACTTTTGTAGAGAAAGAACGGCAGCAGCAAGCGCTGAAATTCTTGATTGATGAAGTGCTGACCTATCCGAAATGGTTGTTTGATACCGAAGTGGGACAATACACATATCTGTTGCGGAATACTCCGTTGGGCGTGGTAGAAAATGCTCCTTCGCAAGTGCTGAAGAATGCACAGTCATATATTCTATGGGATTTGTTGGCTACTACGCGTATGATGCGTATGCTGGAAAATGAATATGTAAACGGTAAGCAGGCATTTACGGTGGTAGAGTTGATGGATGCGTTGCATCGTTGTATTTTTGCTACAACAGAGCGTGGAGTCTTACCTGATGTAATGACTCGTGCACTGCAGAAAAACTTTGTGGACGCTTTGATTACTGCAGCAGCAGAAAATGAAGGTGTGAAAGTGAACAAGAAATTGATGAATGATCATTTCTTGCTGAATCATCAGACTCCGTTGTGTAGTTGTGATGAGTTGTATCAGGCTGAACGCATGGGAGCCCCCCGCGAATTGAATTTTTATGGCTCACAAATTAACCGAGTATCTGATGTGATTTCAGTGAAACGTGGAGAACTCCTTCGTATCAAGGAGTTGTTGGAGCGTCGCTTAGGTACAGCTGATTTAGCGGTGAAGTATCATTATAAAGATTTGATTCTCCGCATCAATAGTGGTTTAGGTATTTGATAATGTATTTACAAAAAGATGTCATTCCGTAATGGGATGAAAAGAGAGTATTGTTTTTTTTTAAGAGTAAAAATTTAGTTGGATTTATGCAAAAACTATTTGTTACCATCTTGCTTTCTTGGTGGATGGTATGTATTGCTTTCGGAGCATCGCCCCGCAAAGTACAGGGGGTTGTACTCTCAGCGGAGGATAATCTTCCGCTGATTGGTGCTTCGGTATATATGGATGCTGCCGATTTGCAAAAGGTGGGCAGTTCTTCGGCACAGGTAGGGGTTATTACAGATGTTGATGGAAATTTTACCTTATCAATCCCATCAGGTATTACGCGTTTCTTCTGTAGTTATGTAGGTTATGAGGTGCAGGAAGTAAAGTTGGAAACGGGTAAAGATCAGTATGATATTGTGTTGCAGACTTCTTCTCATGTCCTGGATGCTGTTGTAGTAACTGGTTATCAGACTGTGGAACGTCGTAAGTTAACAGCGGCTGTTTCTAAACTGGATATGTCAGAAGAGGCTATTGGTGCAGTAAAGAGTATTGATCAGGCGCTCAATGGTCAGGTGGCTGGTTTATCGGTGAGCAATTTGTCTGGTACTCCTGGAACTCCTGCAAAAATTCGTATTCGTGGTACAGCTTCTTTGAATGGTACGCAAGATCCTTTGTGGGTGCTCGACGGCATACCTTTGGAGGGAACTAGTATTCCGAATATGGATGTGCTGAAGGATATTGATCAAATTGGACAGACTGCCATTGCCGGTCTTAACCCTTCTGATATAGAAAATATTACAGTGCTGAAAGACGCTGCTGCTACAGCAATCTATGGTGCAAGGGCTGCCAATGGAGTCATTGTTATTACTACAAAGAAAGGTAAGGTGGGGAAACCGGTGATTAATGTATCTACTAAGATGACTTATTCACCTAAGTTGAGTATTAGTCGTTTAAACCTGCTGAATTCGGAAGAAAAAGTGGGACTTGAACTGGATTTGTTGCAACAAGGTTATCCGTATCGCGAAGAAAAAGGGGAAGTATATCGTATCTTGAAAGGAATGAATCAGCTGCAAGCTTTTAAAGATGGAGGGTGGAATAATCTTTCTGCTGATGCCAAGGCAGCAATCCAGCGTTTACGTTCTACAAATACCGATTGGAGTGATGTGCTTTTTCGGGATGCTTTTGCTCAAGAATATAATGTATCATTGTCTGGTGGTAGCGAACGTGCTACATATTATACTTCGGTGGGTTATATGAAAGATGAAGGCAACATTCCGAATGTGTCGGCCGACCGTCTGAATATGGTTATGAAAACGACTTTCAAGGTCAATAAGATGTTGAAAATCGGAGCTTCTATATTTGCTAACCGACGGAAAAGTTCCAGCTATCTGCCTGATGCAGATGGACTGACGAATCCGGTATATTATTCACGTTTGGCGAATCCTTACTTTAAACCTTTTAATGAGGAAGGTGGCTATAATTATGATATTGATGTAGAAAATGATGTGGATATGGACTTTGGCTTCAATCCATTTGAAGAGCGTCGCAATACCAGCAACGAAACGGTTATTAACGGACTTTCTTCCATTTTTGATGCAGAATTGCGTTTTGATGACCGTTTTAAGGTAACCACTCAATTGGGATTGCAGCTTGATAAGACTTCTATAGAAAAAATTGCCGATGAAGAGAGTTATGTTATGCGGCTGGAAAAGAAAAACCATCGTAGTGGCGGTATCACATATCTGCCAGAAGGTGGCTTTCATAAAGCGAATGAAAATTCAACTTCTCAGTTAACTTGGAAGGGGATGGCTGAATATCGTGACAGCTATCAGGATATTCATGAGTTTGAAGCGATGTTGGGTAGCGAAATCCGTAAGACGTGGAACGAAACTTTGTATAGCGCGGGGTATGGTTTTGATCGTAAAACATTGACAACAAAGCCTGTAGTATTTCCAGACTCAGAAAAAGCGTTTCCGCTGCATCGCAAAACCTATACAGAAAATGCGTATGTGTCGTTCTTTTCCACGCTTTCTTATTCGTTATTGAATCGCTATACACTAGGAGGAAGTATCCGTTTTGATGGTTCAGATCTTTTTGGGGTCGATAAAAAATACCGTTATTTACCTTTGTATTCTGTGAGTGCCTTGTGGCGTATTTCCGAAGAGCCTTTTATGAAGACTTGTAGAGAATGGATGGATAACTGGGTAGTGCGTGCTTCTTATGGTTTGCAGGGTAATATTGATAAAAATACTTCTCCTTATTTGCTTGGAGATTATAGCTCTGAGTCTATTTTTGATGGGATGTATGAAGATTTTATAACAGTATCAGGAGCTCCTAATGATAAACTTCGGTGGGAAAAGACTCATTCAGTAAATGTCGGGATGGACTTTTCGGTATTCAATCAAGGTATTAATTTGAGTGTGGACTATTATTATAGAAAAGGTGTTGATTTGATTGCCTCTCAGATGTTGCCGCTTGAAACAGGTTTTGAAATGTCTACCATCAACTGGGCCAGTATGCGTAATCAGGGGGTAGAGGTCAGTTTGACTACAAGAAATATTCATACAAAATCTTTCATGTGGACTACGAACTTGAATTTTGCTTATAATGAGAATACAGTGCTTCGGGAAGCTATTCGGGAAGATGCTACTTATCCGGGGCGTGAAGGTTATCCAGTTGGTGCTCTCTTTGTTCTGAAGACAGCAGGCTTGGACGAACAAGGTTATCCTATGTTTTATAATAAAGAAGGGAAAGCGGTGTCTGGAATGGAGTTCTTTAAATTACAGGAATGGGGATTCGGGGCTACCGACTTGACTCCGCAAGAATGGCGCGAACTATATACTTATGCGGGCACTACCGATTGTCCATATACCGGTGGGTTTAATAATACATTTACATACAAAGCCTTTGAACTGGGTGTGAATTTTAGCTTTGATTTTGGAGGTAAAGTGCGGACGCAGCCTACATATTCGATAGTAGACTTTGATAAGGGGCGTAATACCAATCGTGATATTCTGAATCGTTGGACTCCACAGAATACGGATACGAAATTCCCAGCCATATTGAGTCAAAGTGAACGTTTGGATGAATATATGTGGTATTCTAATCAGACTGAAGCTTATCGTTATATGGATATATGGGTGAAGGACTTGAACTATATACGTTTACAGAGTGTGCGTTTAGGTTATACGTTGCCAGCTGCTTTTATTCATAAATTGGGTATGAACTCAGCTTCTGTTTCGCTTGAGGGGCGTAATTTATGGGTGTTTGGCTCCAGTTATAAGAACTATCTGGATCCGGAAACGATGGAGAATCCTTATGCCACTCCAGCGCCCAAGTCATTTATCGTTAGCTTAAGTTTGAATTTCTAGCGGAAATGATAGAATAGTTTTTAAAACTTGTCCAATAATAAACAAATGAATATGAATTTAAAATCAATCTATACATTACTGGTTGGCTTTGTTTTGCTGACATCTTGTGATATGCTCGATATTCAGCCAACTGGTAAGGTGATACCTAAGACGTTAGCGGAATATCGTGCTTTGTTAAATACTTCTTATAAAGCTGTGCCAAGTGCTGCTCGTGGTCTGCCAGGTTTTCGCAGTGATGAAATGTATGTGCGTAATGACAGTTGGGATCAGAATGCTTATGCAGCTATAGAACGTTGGGATGATTATGCAGCTTCTGGTTCTACTACTCCTTTTCCCTGGAAAGATTTTTATTCTGTTATTTTTACGGCTAATTATGTTATAGAGAATCGGGGAAATATTACTGAAGGGAGTGAACAGGATATCCGTCAACTGGTGGGTGAATGCTATCTGCTTCGTGCTTATATGCATTTTCTGCTGGTAAATTTGTATGGTCAGCCGTATACTCGTCCTGGAGCTCTGAATACGAAGGCTATTCCGTTGAAAATGAACAGTGACATTAATGAGGTTTTATCTCGAAATACAGTGCAGGAAGTGTATAGTCAGGTGTTAGTTGATATTGATGAGGCTTCTAGCTTGATGTATAAGGAGAATTGGGAACTGGAGCATTCATTCCGTTTTTCTACTTTATCTGCTACGGCTTTGAAAGCTCGTGTCTATTTATATATGGGTGATTGGGAGAAGGCTTATAAAGAATCAGAGGCAGTGTTGGCTAAAAAGCATGAATTGTCAGATTTAACCTTGGAAGCTGCTGAAAAGTGTGTGCTGCCTAATGATTTCCAATCCCCGGAAGCGATTACATCTTTGGAACAAGTGATGAGCAGTAACTATAACCAGGCTGCTGCCGTTTCAGCTACCCTTTTAGCTTTGTATGGAGAGGGAGATGCTCGTTTAGCTTTGTATTTTAAGGAGCCGGATAAAGCAGGCGATCGGTTTTGTTTAAAAGGTGGAAAGAGCCAGTTCCGTTGTACTTTTCGGGTGGGTGAATTCTTTTTGAATGCAGCTGAATCAGCTGCACGCAACAATCTTTTGCCACAGGCTCGGAAACGTTTGTTGGAATTGATGTCCAAGCGCTATACAGCAGCAGCTTTTGTCGCTAAAAAACAAACTGTCGAAGCTATGAATCAGGCGGAATTAGTGGAAGAAATAATGAAGGAGCGTGCGCGTGAATTGGCTTTTGAAGGCCATCGCTGGTTTGATTTGCGACGCACTACTCGTCCTCGTATAGAGAAGACATTGGGCAATAAAAAATATGTGCTTCAGGAAGATGATATCCGTTATACACTTCCTATACCGAAAGAAGCTTTGGCAGCTAATCCCAATCTGGCAAATTAAGATGACCTATATAATTTGTTTTCCATAGAAGACAGGTTGCAGATAGCACAAGAGGGTGTGTCAAAACTCATTTTTTGAAAATATGAACTTATAATTTAAAATTTGAGTGCCCTCAAAAGACTAAAAAAGGGTCGTATCATTACTCAATACAGAGCTTGATACGACCCTTTTTAAATATCATAGTTACAATTTATAACTTTTCAAAGGGAGCATTTTAGTTTTGACACACCCTCCTTGTGTTATCTGTGAAAATAGAGTGTATGTCAGTCAATCATATTTTTTAGACGTGCAAAGTGACGGACTATCTCTACATAATCGCGTGCAGTGCATACTTCAAACTTATTCCATAGGTCACCCATAATTACAGCGCCGCCAAAACCGTAATCCTTAATCTGTAAGATATTGTCCAATTTTACACCTCCTAGTGCCATGACTTTACTGTCTATCAGATGGTCTTTGCTAGCCTGTCGTAGTTCCATTGCCGAGAAAGCTGAAGGCCGGTCTTCGTGCGTGATACAGTTGAATACAGGGCTCAAGAAGAGGTAGTCATAAAAATGTTTTTTAGACTGTACTTCTTCCAGGCTATGACAGGTGCTACTCACATGGCCCGAATAATCTTCTGGCTCTTTAGGATTACGCTGATTCAAATGAATTCCCATGAGATTGAATTCTTCTTTCAAGTAGAAATGTTCGTGTGTAACAATGCGACGATGGTATTTTTGAGGTATCAGCGTTAGCAGTCTTTCCGAATACATGGCTGGAGTACCTGGCTTACGCAGGTGTAATATGTCCAGGCCTTCTTCGAAAAGCTCTGTAATGATCTTGTCTTCTTCCACAAAAAATGTGGGTGATGTGACTACGATTAGCTTCATTTCATTAGATTGAATATAATTCTTTAGCAAAGCTAATAAATCCTATCTATAGAAGCCAATGTTTTTCTTTAAAATATGTTAGTAGATTGCCATCTTGTTATCTTTTTCTATCTTTGCAGCTTACATAAACCATACTAATATGTCCAACTATATACAAGAACTGAACGAGGGGCAGCGCAATGCGGTGCTTTATAATGAAGGGCCTTCACTGGTGATAGCCGGTGCCGGTTCTGGAAAGACCCGTGTACTGACATATAAGATAGCATATCTTTTGGAGTCCGGATATCAACCTTGGGAGATTCTAGCTTTGACTTTTACCAATAAAGCAGCGCGTGAAATGAAGGAGCGCATAGCCAAGCAGGTAGGAGAGGAGCGTGCACGTCGGTTGTGGATGGGAACTTTCCACTCCATCTTTTTACGGATTTTGCGCGTAGAAGCAGCCTCGTTAGGATTTACACCGCATTTTACTATTTATGATACAGCTGACAGTAAGAGTTTGATTCGGTCTATTATAAAGGAGATGCAACTTGATGAAAAGGTCTATAAGCCAGGGGTTGTGCAGGCTCGTATTTCTAATGCCAAAAATCATCTGGTCACTCCAGTAGAATATGATCGGAACAAGGCGGCATATGAGGGTGACTGTGCTGCTAATATGTCAGCTATCCGGGATATCTATCGAAAATACTGGCAGCGTTGCCGTCAGGCTGATGCCATGGACTTTGATGACCTTTTGCTATATACCTTTTTATTGTTCCGTGATCATCCTGAGGTATTAGAGCGTTATCGCAACCAGTTTCGTTATATTTTGGTAGATGAATACCAGGATACGAATTTTGCTCAGCATAGCATAGTACTTCAGCTAGGTCAAGTGCATCGACACGTTTGTGTGGTAGGGGATGATGCTCAAAGTATCTATTCTTTCCGAGGAGCAGATATAGATAATATTCTTTATTTTACTAAAGTATATCCTGGGGCTGTCATATTTAAGTTAGAGCAGAATTATCGTTCTACGCAGACCATTGTAGGAGCTGCTAATAGTTTGATCGCCAAAAATAGCCGGCAAATTCGTAAAGAAGTATTTTCTCAAAAGGAGCAGGGAGAGGCTATTGGGGTATTTCAGGCTTATAGTGATGTAGAGGAGGGTGAAATAGTAGGTAATAAGATACTTTCCTTGCGTAGACAGGAGCATGAAGATTATTCTGGGTTTGCCATTTTGTATCGTACCAATGCTCAAAGTCGTGTGTTTGAGGAGGCTTTTCGAAAACGGAATATTCCTTACCGTATTTATGGAGGTTTATCATTTTATCAGCGAAAGGAGATAAAAGATGTCATTGCGTACTTCCGTTTGGTGGTGAATCCTCAAGATGAGGAGGCATTTAAACGTATTATTAATTATCCGGCGCGTGGTATCGGTGATACGACAGTTGGGAAATTGGCTACTGCTGCTGTAGATCATCAAGTTAGTTTGTGGGAGGTCCTTTGTGAACCATTAAGCTATGGATTATCTTTTAATAAAGGTACTATCGCCAAGTTGCAGGGTTTTAGACAGCTCATTCTAGGTTTTCGGCAGCAGGTGCAGGTACTGACAGCTGCAGATTTAGGCATCGCGATTATCCGTGAGGCAGGAATCATGAATGATGTATGTCTGGAGAATTCACCTGAAAGTTTGAGCCGTAAGGAGAACCTGGAAGAATTAGTTAATGGTATGAGTGATTTTTGCAGTCAGCGTCAAGAGGAGGGAAATGAGCAAGTCTTTTTGGTCGACTTCCTTTCTGAGATTTCTTTGCTCTCAGATCAAGACCAGGAGGGGGATGAAGATGAGGATAAGGTAACTTTGATGACAGTGCATTCGGCAAAAGGACTGGAATTCCGTCATGTCTTTGTTGTTGGAATGGAAGAAAATTTATTTCCAAGTTCTATGGCTGGTGATTCTGCCCGAGCTCTGGAGGAAGAACGGCGTTTGTTTTATGTAGCTATTACCCGGGCCGAACAGCATTGCTATTTAAGTTATGCCAAGTCTAGATATCGATATGGAAAATTAGAGTTTGGGTTGCCAAGTCGCTTTCTGAAAGATATCGATACACGTTTCTTGCGTTTACCGCAGGATGTTTTAATGGGACGTCGGGTGGATGAGGCGGCTGCTTCTTTCCGTAATCAGACCCGCTGCGAGAATCCGGACAGCGTTTTATGCAGAGACTCTTCATCACGGCCTCGTCAGCAGATTATAGGGCCTTCTATGCCCAGACATTTGAAAAGAGTAGATGCTTCCTCTTCTTCAGTTGCTGCATTGGCATCGGATAAGCAGCTGAGAATTGGGCAGCATATTGAACATGAACGTTTTGGATTGGGCGAAGTTATCCGTGTAGAAGGGGGTGGCGATAATGCCAAAGCCACCATCCGTTTTCAGAATGCAGGTGAGAAGCAGCTTTTGTTGCGTTTTGCCCGTTTTAAGATTGTGGATTAAAGTTGACAGTGAAACCCCAAAGTTCATATCGTAAATAATAAAGAACAATACATAAAAATAAGATAATATGATCGATTTTTCTCAATTTCCTTCTCCTTGTTATATCATGGAAGAAGCCTTGTTAAGGAAGAACCTTTCCTTGATTCAAAGTGTGGCCCAACGTGCAGAAATAGAAATTATTTTAGCTTTTAAATCCTTTGCTATGTGGCGGTCTTTTCCTATTTTCCGCGAGTATATTGACCATTCTACGGCTAGTTCTGTGTATGAAGCTCGTTTGGCACTCGAGGCATTCGGCAGCAAAGCGCATACCTATTCTCCAGCTTATACAGAAGCTGATTTTTCGGAGATTATGCGTTGCAGCTCTCATATTACGTTTAACTCTCTGAATCAGTTTCATCGTTTTTATCCGCAAGTAGCTGCATACGAATCGCCTATCTCTTGCGGTATTCGTATTAATCCGGAATACTCAGAGGTGGAAACTGAATTGTATAACCCTTGTGCACCGGGTACTCGTTTTGGTGTGATGGCTGAACAATTGCCGGAAGTATTACCTGCCGGAATAGATGGTTTTCATTGTCATTGCCACTGTGAATCTTCCTCTTATGAATTGGAACGGACTTTGGTGCATTTAGAAGAAAAGTTTTCCCGCTGGTTCTCGCAAATCAAGTGGCTGAATTTAGGAGGGGGACATCTAATGACTCGTAAAGATTATGATGTGGAACATCTTATCGGATTGTTGCAAGGTTTAAAGGCTCGTTATCCGCATTTGCGTATCATTCTGGAGCCGGGCTCAGCTTTCACTTGGCAGACTGGAGTATTGACCTCGGAAGTGGTGGATATCGTTGAAAATCGTGGCATTCGTACGGCTGTGTTGAATGTTAGCTTTACTTGTCACATGCCGGATTGTTTGGAAATGCCATATCAGCCTGCTGTGCGTGGTGCTAAAATGGGACAGGAAGGTCCTTATGTCTATCGTTTAGGAGGTAATTCTTGTTTGAGCGGTGATTATATGGGCTTGTGGAGTTTTGATCATGAGTTGCAGTTGGGTGAGCGTGTTGTGTTTGAGGATATGATTCATTACACTATGGTAAAGACGAATATGTTTAATGGAATTCATCATCCGGCTATCGGAATGTGGACGCAGGATGGAAAAGCTGAAATATTCAAAGAATTTTCTTATGAAGATTATCGGGATAGAATGAGTTGATATTCAATAGTATAGTGTATGGTTGCAAAGGTAGGAATTATTTTTTTGAAAAAAATCAATAGAAAAGTTTGCAGGTTTAAATAAAATACCTACCTTTGCAACCGCAAAAGCAAAAGAGGTGCAAGCAAATGCGGAAATAGCTCAGTTGGTAGAGCATAACCTTGCCAAGGTTAGGGTCGCGAGTTCGAGTCTCGTTTTCCGCTCAAAA
>Escalade_p1__coassemble_436_pt1 | contig 39132 bp, 40 predicted proteins | sample Escalade_p1__metabat2_low_PE_015 | metagenome-assembled genome bin Escalade_p1
CCCCCCCTCTTCACGTTTCACCCCTCCCCGTTTATTTTCTCCTTCGTGGAGGGTTCACCCATTTCACCCTGATTCTCAGCCGGTGAAAGGTGAAGGGTGAAAGATGGCACGCGTGCATTTCTCATGCCTTTAGATTTTTCTAAAGCTGTAGCTTTTCATCCGCCGAACTACAGCTTTGCTTCTCGCAAAGCTGTAGTTTTTTTCTCCAGAGCTGCAGCTTTCTCCCGCTAAACAACCCGTAGAATTTTCTGAATCCATGGAATAGCCTTCCCATTTCCATGGACAGCGATTACTCAATCCATGGAAGGAAAAATCGAGAAGTTAAGTCGCGTTGACATACCACCCTTCTACCTCTTATATAGAGCAGCTTCCACCATGGGTCAAGACACTCACCTGCTCCTAACCCTCAGGTAATACCCAATGCCTACTGCATCGGCCAGGAACCAGCCGATGGGGATAGACCACCAGATGCCTTCTACCCCGATCTGCGGCATAGAAGACAGAATATAAGACAACAGCACCCGCGTGCCCAAAGACAGCAACGTAAGGACGACAGACATGCCTGGCATACGAATGGCCCGATAATAACCATAGAGCAAGAAAAGAAGACCGATACCCGCATAAAAAGAACCTTCAATACGCAGGTAGCGGATTCCCTCCTGCAGAATATCGCCTTCCTCCGGAAGAACGAACACCTGCATCAGTTCATTGGCAAAGACAAAGACCATTATCGAAACCAGACACGAAAAAACCATCGCCATGCCGAAAGCTACGCGCACTCCACGCTGAATGCGCTCTGTCTGCCCCGCCCCATAGTTCTGCGCCACAAATGTAGAAAAGGCATTGCCAAACTCCTGCACCGGCATGTAAGCAAACGCATCAATCTTCACCGCCACGGCAAAAGCTGCCATCACCACAGCGCCAAAGCTGTTGACCAACCCCTGCACCAGCAGAATACCAAAATTCATCACCGACTGCTGCAGACAGGTCAACGAGGAAAAAGAAAGAATATCTTTCAGGCAAGCCTCATCCCAGCAACCATCTTCACACCGCCAGCGCAATTCCGGACGGGCCACATAAGCATATCCTGCCAGACCAAAAGCCGAAAGGCCCTGCGCCACCACCGTAGCCCAAGCTGCCCCTTCAATCCCCCAGCAAAACACCCAAATAAAAACAAGATCCAACAGCACATTCAGTCCCACCGACAAAGCCAGGAAATAAAGCGGCGTCAGCGAATCGCCCACGGCACGCAGCATGGCCGCATAAAAATTATACAGACAAACCAACGGAATCCCCCAAAAAACAATCCACAGATAAGAATGCATCAAACCATATACCGCCGATGGCACCCGCAAAAAGTGCAATACCCCATCCAAAGAGAAAAACATCACCAGCGTGAGACACAAAGACACAGCCCCGATTACAGAAAAAGACATAAACACGCTGCGGCGCAGAGCACGCCAGTTTCCAGCCCCATAATGAAGCGATACCACCATGCCGCTGCCCATAGCCAATCCCCACAAGATTGAAATGAGAAACACCATTAAGGTATAAGAAGACCCCACAGCAGCTAGCGCATCGGCACCTATAAACCTCCCTACCAGCCAGGTATCCGTCAGATTATATGCCTGCTGCAGCAGAGCCCCCAACATCATGGGCAAGGTAAAAAGTAACAAACTCCTTACAATGCTGCCATCTATCAAATTATAATTCTGCAACTTGCTTGCCATATACTGTATTCTATCATCAAAATCCGTTCTGTTAGCCGACTGCAAAAATAATACATCCCTCTGGAATACTGCACCTGGAGATAAGCATTCCCCAGCAAAAAACAATCAGCCTGAAACCACCATAAGGCGTTTCAGGCTGACCTGTAACCAATGTCTTTTTATACTTTATCCCTGATGAATAGTTAATTGCGGGAACGGGAAACCAATACCTTCTTGATTAAATGTAGCATAGATTTTCTTCTGCGTGTCAAAAAATACACCCCAGTAATCACTATTCTTTACCCACACACGGATAGTAACATTTACACTGCTGGCATCTAATGCTCCCAAAGCGATAAAAGGAGCCGGATCTTTTAATATGCGTGGATCAGCCGCCAGAATCTTCTGCACTACCTCTTCCACTTTTTCCATATTTTCACCATATTCTACACCGACAGTCCAGTCTACCCGGCGAGTCTCTTCACGGCTATAATTAATAACCGTACCGCTGCTTAAGGCACCATTCGGAATATAAATAACCTTATTATCAGCAGTGGTCAGCACCGTGTGGAAAATCTGAATGGAACGAACTGTTCCAGACACCCCTTGACTTTCAATCCAATCTCCCACTTTATAGGGACGCAGTAACAGGACGATCAATCCACCCGCAAAGTTAGAAAGGTTACCAGACAGAGCCATACCTACCGCCACACCGGCAGAAGCCAACAAAGCTGCAAAAGACGTTGTATCTACTCCCAATTTGCCTACCACTGCCACTGCCAGCAAAATGGTCAACAGAATATTGGTCATACTCTTAACAAAAGTCTGAACCCCTAAATCGATCTTCCGGCTCTCCAATACACGAGCCAACAACTTTTTAATGAAAGAAATCAGGATACGTCCGATTACAAAAATCAAAATAGCTCCGATAATTCTTCCTCCGGCACTAACACCCCAATCAATTAATTGCTGCATCAAAATCTGCAATTTGTCCAGACCATCTACTGTAGCATCAACAGACTGATTTACAGCTTCCTGAACTTTTTCCTGTGCAGCCTCAGCTGCTGTTAACAAGAATAATTTCATACGAATAAAAATGATATAAGATTTAATTTGATTAAATATGAATTTGCAAATTTAACAAATAAAACGACATTCATTTACATTTATATGCCACATTCATACATAAAAACAACTTTAACCCCTGACTACAAGGAAAAAATATAGGAGACATACACTTGATCCCTTTTTGCTGCTTCAGAAATTACACATTCGCAATACTCATAATATCAGCAAACACCCCGGCAGCCGTTACACTGGCCCCTGCACCATAGCCTTGAATCATCATAGGATACTCATTATAGCGTTCTGTGGTAAGCAGAATGATATTATTACTGCCTTCCAACCCATAAAACGGATGATTCATGCCTACCTCTTGCAGCCCTACCGAAGCCCTTCCGTTCTCCAGTTTAGCCACAAAACGCCAATGTTTGTTTTCGGCTTCCAGCACTTTCCGCCGTTTTTCGAAATCCTCGTCTAACTTAGGCACTTTCTGCCAAAAATCATCCAAAGAACCTTCAAAAAAATCATCCGGCACAAAGAGATGCTTCTCCACCTCCTCCTGTTCTAACCGGTAACCTGCCTCACGAGCTAAAATTACCAGCTTACGGATTACATCCTTACCGCTCAAATCGATACGCGGATCCGGTTCCGAATAGCGCTGTTCCTGTGCCATCCGGATAGTCTGGCTAAACGGAACATCCGCACTGATTTTATTGAATATAAAATTCAGCGTACCACTCAGTACAGCTTCTATCTTCAAAATCTTATCGCCACTGTGAATCAAGTCATTGATCGTATTGATAATCGGCAAACCAGCCCCCACATTGGTTTCGAACAAATACTTCACCCCACGTTGACGAGCGATCTGCTTCAATTCCCGATAGTTGTCATAAGCCGACGAAGCCGCAATCTTATTGGCTGCCACTACTGATACATTATGCAGCAACAAATCCTTATACAGAGATGCCACAGCTGCACTGGCCGTACAGTCCACAAAAACCGAATTAAAAATATTCATTCTGATTATTTCATCGCGTAATGTTTCCATCGAACTAGGCTTCCCTTCCTGCGCCAATCTGCTGCGATAATCAGCCAGATCGATTCCATCACGGTTAAATAAGGCCCGCTTGGCATCAGCAATCCCCACCACGTTCAGCTGCAATCCGTTCTCGTGCATCAATTTTTGCCGCTGGCTATAAATTTGTTCGATCAAGCTACCGCCCACCGTACCAATGCCACAGATAAACAAGTTCAACACTTGATATTCAGACAAAAAGAAAGAATCATGGATCACATTCAAAGACTTCCGCAACGACTTTTCCTCAATAACAAATGAAATATTAGTTTCAGAAGCCCCCTGTGCACAAGCTATTACATTAATACCATTCCGTCCTAATGTACCAAACAACTTTCCTGCAACACCCGGCATATGTCTCATATTCTCTCCCACAATAGCCACGGTAGCCAATCCTTTCTCTGCTTGAATAGGCGAAATCTCACCCATCTCAATTTCTTTGGCAAATTCCTCATTCAATACCCCACATGCCAAATCAGCATCAGCAATCCGCACACCGATGGAGGTAGAATTCTCAGAAGAAGCCTGTGATACTAAAAACACACTGATACCATTCTTTGCCAATGCCTTAAATATACGATAATTCACCCCGATTACACCGACCATACCCAGGCCTTGTACTGTAATAAGCCCCGTATCATTAATAGAAGAAATCCCCTTGATAGACTTACTCTGAGGATCAGATACATTCTGCCGGATAACTGTACCTGTTCCTAAAGGATTAAATGTATTTTTAATGTATATAGGAATATTCTTATGGCACACCGGATAAATAGTAGGCGGATATACTACTTTGGCACCAAAGTTACATAGTTCAGTAGCCTCCACATAACTTAATTCATTAATAGTATAAGCTGTAGATATAACACGGGGATCGGCTGTCATAAAGCCATCTACATCAGTCCAGATTTCCAGCGCTTCTGCATCAAGCGCAGCTGCCAATACTGCAGCCGTATAATCTGAACCTCCCCTACCCAGATTAGTTACCTCTCCAGTAGCCTTATCTGTAGCTATAAACCCAGGCACCAACACCCGATACGGCATTGAGGCAAAGGATTCATGTACCAGACGATTGGTCAGTTCCTTATCCAATACATGTTTGGAATGCTTTTTCTCAGTCTTGATGAAGTTTCTGGAATCCATCCATACTGCCCCGGTAAGTTCGGCAGCAATGATGGAAGACAACCGCTCTCCATAACTCACAATAGTATCCGATGTTTTCTGCGACAAATCCTTAATGAGGTAGATGCCCTGAAAAATATCTTTCAATTCGTTCAGCAAATCACCCACCTGACACTGAATACGTGCTTGTGCTTCCCCTTCTGGAATCACTTCCTTCACCATCTCCACATGACGGTAGACTATCTCGCGGAAATCATTCTCATAATCTGAATTTCCAGAAGCTGCCATTTTAGAAGCCTTTATCAGTTTATCGGTAATGCCACCTAATGCTGATACAACTACAATAACCGGCTCATGTACAGCCTCTACAATGCTCTTAACCTTTAAAATACTACTGGGGGAACCTACGGATGTTCCACCAAACTTCAATACTTTCATTATCGTGGTAATTAGAATTTTAATATAATGAATCGGCATTCATAAGGATGGCAGACGCCTCTCCTGAACGCTTTGATTATTCTAGAAAAAAAATGCTGAAAAAACAGTGTAACACATAGAAACACAAATACTATCCACTAACCCCTAAGGGGCATGGTTACCATCATCATCATGGTATGCAGGTAGTATCTATTCATGGTTTCTCGTTCTTTAAATTCTGATGAGTGTTGCAAAAGTAAGAATAAAAAGATACAATCTATCACACTTTACGATATTTTTGTGATAAAAAAATAACTATACCCTACAAATCACAGAATTATGCCTATACCTTTATAAGCACATCTTCCTATTGTTTTAATAGAATAACAGAAAAAGCTGATTCACTTTTATAGCATATTGTTAGCATTTTAAATATATATCACTATCTTTGCAGGTAATAAATGAAACGAATAAGCTTATGAACCCCAAAGATACTTCCGTTTTGCTAATTTACACCGGAGGCACCATCGGCATGATGGAAAATCCGGAAACCGGTGCACTGGAAAATTTCAACCTAGAGCAACTTCAAAAATACATCCCCGAATTGCAAAAGTTTGATTTCCGTATTGACACCTACCAATTCACTCCTCCCATAGACTCGTCAGATATGAATCCCGATGTATGGGGCAAATTGGTGGAAATCATCAGCCGGTATTACGAGGAGTATACAGGATTTGTCATCCTACACGGAACTGACACCATGGCTTATACCGCCTCTGCACTGAGTTTTATGCTGGAAGGACTGAACAAGCCGGTTATTCTGACTGGTTCACAACTACCCATCGGTGTACTGCGCACCGACGGAAAAGAAAATCTGCTGACCAGTATAGAAATAGCTACCGCCCGCCACTGCGACGGTCATCCTATGGTACCGGAAGTATGTATCTTTTTTGAAAACCATCTGATGCGAGGTAACCGCACTACAAAAATCAACGCAGAAGACTTCAACGCCTTCCGCTCTTATAATTATCCGATTCTAGCCTCAGCAGGTATCCATATTAAATATAATAATGTACAGATTCATACCTATACCGGCTGCGACACACTGCACCCGCACTATGAACTAGATACCAACATCGCCGTACTGAAATTATTTCCCGGTATCCAGAAGAATGTAGTCAACTCTCTGCTCACCATTTCCGGACTAAAAGCCGTGGTATTGGAAACCTATGGTTCCGGCAACGCCATGCGCAAAGAATGGTTTCTGCAATGCCTGCACGAAGCCCATCGGCGCGGCATTATCATAGTCAACGTGACCCAATGCAATGCCGGCACCGTAGAAATGAAACGCTACGATACCGGATATCAACTGATGCAGGCGGGGGTCATCTGCGGTTACGACAGCACCACCGAATCGGCCGTAACGAAGCTAATGTTCCTGCTGGGACAAAACTATTCACCCGAAGAAATACGCAGACGGATGACCGAATCCATTGCAGGAGAAATTACGGTGCAGTAAAAAAGAAGCGAACCAATGATCTATATTATAGCTACCACCTCAAAAATAGAAGAGGCGGTAGCTATAGTTTTATAGACCAGTAATATAAAAAATAGCTTTATAGAAATCCTACTGCTAAATAACATATTTTAACAGGATGTATAATCCTGACAGAACGACAAAAAAACTTGGTAGTATCTATCGAAAACTGTACCTTTGAATTCTAAAATCAAAGGAAGATGGCAAAAGAAAAGACGGTATATGTATGTAGCCAATGTGGGCAGGAATCACCCAAATGGGTTGGCAAATGTTCAGCCTGTGGCTCATGGAACACCTATGTAGAGCAAATTATACGCAAAGAAATACCTGGCAGACAAACTGCATCAGGCTTTGAGACAACTAAAACAAAACCGCAGACTCTACATGAAATAGAAACTAGCGATGAGCCGCGTATGAATCTGCACGATGCTGAATTAAACCGAGTATTAGGCGGCGGACTAGTGCCTGGTTCCTTGGTTTTAATCGGTGGAGAACCTGGCATCGGCAAATCAACACTGGTTCTACAAACCGTACTTCATATGCCGGAAAAAAAGATTCTATACATCTCAGGTGAAGAAAGTGCCCGGCAGCTAAAACTGCGCGCAGACCGTCTGACTACAACACCCAGTCAATGCCTTATTGTATGCGAAACTTCATTGGAGCAAATCTATGTGCATATCAAAAACACACAACCCGATCTGGTCATTATTGACTCTATACAAACAATATCCACAGAAACGCTGGATTCCTCCCCAGGCAGCATTGCCCAAGTTCGCGAATGTTCTGCCTCCATTTTACGCTTTGCTAAAGAAAGTCACACATCTGTAATCCTCATCGGACATATCAATAAAGAAGGAAGCATAGCGGGGCCTAAGATATTAGAGCATATCGTCGATACAGTACTTCAATTTGAAGGTGACCAGCATTATATGTACCGCATTCTACGCAGCATCAAAAACCGGTTTGGCAGTACTGCCGAACTGGGCATCTACGAAATGCGCCAAAATGGACTACGCCAGGTCAGCAACCCCTCAGAATTATTACTGAGCCAAGACCATGAAGGCATGAGCGGAGTAGCCATCGCCTCTGCCATGGAAGGAATCAGACCCTTCCTGATCGAAACCCAGGCACTGGTAAGCAGCGCAGTATATGGAAATCCGCAACGGTCGGCCACCGGATTTGATACACGACGCATGAACATGCTGCTAGCTGTCCTTGAAAAACGAGTTGGATTCAAACTGGCACAAAAAGATGTATTCTTAAATATAGCAGGCGGATTGAAAGTCAACGATCCTGCCATTGACCTGGCTGTAATCAGCGCCATTCTCAGCAGCAACATGGATGTAGCTATTGAAACACAGGTATGTATGGCTGGAGAAGTAGGTCTATCCGGTGAAATACGTCCTGTAAACCGCATTGAACAGAGAATCGGGGAAGCTGAAAAACTCGGATTCAAACGTTTTATCTTACCCAAATACAATTTACAGGGGCTGGATACCCGCAAAATCAACATTGAGCTGATCCCTGTCCGGAAAGTAGAAGAGGCCTTTAGAGCTCTCTTTGGATAATCTACTAGGGTTCATCCTTTTCAATAGCAGCCATAACCTGCTCACTGATACTTTTCATACCCTGCACAGAAGGATGGCCCAGTTGTTTATCTATCTGATAAAGTTGAATGCTCTGTATACCATAATGATGACAGATAGTCTGCATAGATGAGACTACTGCTTGTGAAAGGCCTGAATTAATTAAGTTATACACTTTAGCATCAGGATACAATTCCTGGAGGTGATGTAACAGATAGGCAAAAGCTGGTCGGAAATAAAACAGACTTTGCTTTGTCCAGTTCTCATATTGATATTCACCTATAGGCGACTTGGCCCAACTGTCATTGGTTCCACCAAACACTAAAATAATATCCGGATTGCCCAAGTTACAAATGCGTGTAATAAATGCTCGGTCTGAAAAATCATCTTTCCGATAGCCCGTACAGCAAATTGTAGATCCTGAATAAGAATTGTTACGCTCTAATTGATACCCCATTTGGGTTATCAGCAAATGCCACCAAGTCTGTTCCACCCGTTTGACATTATTCTTTTTCTCTGTTCCTCCATCGGGACCATTATACCAACACAAATTTGTGGATGGCGACATAAATCCGCCAAAAGTAGAATACGAATCTCCTAAGACAGATACTTTTTTCTGTCCCCACAAAACAGAAAAGCCTGATATACCATACAGTAAAAACAAGCATAAAAATAGACGTTTCATGATGCGTTTCATTTAAATTGAACCTATTATTGAAAGTAATACAAAGGTAATATAAAGCTTACAAGTTGCCATCCTAACATAAAAATATATTCTATAAGCCAGCTATACTTTCAATTTATAACTAAACAGCCCATTAAAACCATATATATAGTAATATTTCAAGATATACAACCCAAAAAATGCAATATTCTCAAAACCTGATTACGAATCATAACTACTAAATATCTTTATAAATAAAGATAAACAGACTGGAATAGGCTGAAAATCATTTTAAATAGATTTAATAATAGCAACTATTGCATAATTAAGATAAAGATTATAATTTTGCGCCGTTTTTCAATAGGTATCATGTTATAAACTGAAAGTTGGATATGAAAATAATTTGGTCAATCCGCTCATTTAACTTCACTAATATTCCATAACGCACTATGTTCTAGTGTGATATTTATTTTTATGGTATAATTCAAAAAAACATTATTTTCTATGTTTACTTTCATTCTTGTAATGGCTTTCGGAGCCATTATGGGTTACTTGTTACGTCATCAACCCAAAGTGAGAAAGGTACACTCACTGATTCACGCCACAGTCCGTATTTTATTGTTTTTATTAGGTTTATCCATCGGACTCAATGAATTAATTGTAAACAACCTGAGCTATTTCTGCGGACAAGCCGCTGTCATTTCCATGCTCAGTATTTTAGGCAGTTTAATAGCCTCTTTTATTTTGTATAAGACGTATTTTCAAAAAAGAATTCAATCATGAAAAGTAGCCTCATAACTTTACTATTCTTTCTGTTTGGCTGTTTAGCCGGAGCCTATACCTGGCTTGATTTCGATGCACACCAAGCATCAGTTTATGTACTTTACATTCTCATGCTATTATTAGGCATGAACTTGGGATGTAGCCGAGATCCCAAAGAATTTGTGGCTTCTTTACGTCCACAAACCCTGCTGATTCCCATTGCCACTATCTGCGGCACGTTTCTTTTCTCGGCCATCGGAGGATTTATTCTTAGCCGATGGAGCGTGTACGACTGTATGGCAGTTGGGAGCGGCTTTTCTTACTACTCGGTATCCTCTATCCTCATTACCGAAATGAAATCTGCCTCATTGGGCGTACAGGTGGCTACCGAGCTAGGCACCATCGCCCTTTTAGCTAATATCTTCCGGGAAATGACAGCCTTGATCTGTGCACCTGTGTTCCGTAAATATTTCGGTTACCTGGCTCCTATTTCAGCAGCCGGTATCGGTTCAGCAGATGTTTCATTGTCAGCCATCGCCAGATATTCTGGTCCGGAAGCTATTCCTTTGGCAATCATTCACGGATTGCTTATTGAGATCTGTGTTCCGTTTTTTGTATCCATATTTTGCCAGCTATAAATGGCGTGCTGATCAAAATTGGAAATATATGAACGGCTGAATATCTGCACTCTTCATTTGAATGACTAAATAGACCAACGCAGTAAGCAATAAAATCTTACCTGCTAACGGAAGGGCGGTTACTACACTTGTAGCCGCCTTTTCATATGTGGCTGGCATGAAATGAAGCACATACCCTACACCTATCAGTGTAAACACTTCCCAATAGCCTACCAAAAGCTGAGGCAATACTTCTGGATGAAAAGCGGTTACTATCTGACCGAGCATCGCTACCGAAGTGGAAAAATCCGGATTACGGAAAAAGATCCAGCAAAGACAGACAAAATGAAAGGTTACAAACACACCGAGAAATCTGCTCCATCCTGAAGAGCACTCTTTCTTTGTATGCCTCCATGTTGACATCCAGACTTTATGCACAGCCAAAGCTACTCCGTGTAGCATGCCCCAAAGCACAAAATTCCAAGAAGCTCCATGCCATAATCCACCCAAAAACATCGTAATAATTAAATTGATATACTGACGTATTTTTCCACGGCGATTTCCTCCTAAAGAGATATAAAGATAATCTCGCAACCAACTGGACAGAGAGATGTGCCAACGACGCCAAAATTCTGTAATCGAAGCTGATTTATAGGGAGAATCAAAATTAAGATTGAAATGAAATCCCAAGAGCAAAGCTATTCCGATAGCCATATCGCTATAACCCGAAAAATCACAGTAAATCTGCAGCGCATATCCATAAACACCTATCAGATTCTCCACTCCGGAATAAAGCGTGGGATTAGCAAAAATACGCTCTACAAAATTTACACTGATATAATCTGATATAACGGCTTTCTTAAACAAACCACTCACTATCAAAAAGACCCCTCTACCAAACATTTCCCGACTGACATAGATTGGACGGCGAATCTGCGGAATAAAATCACGCGCTCTGACAATAGGACCAGCTACCAGCTGAGGGAAAAAGGATACATAAAAAGCATAATCTAATAGATGGTGCAAAGGCTTGATTTCCTTCCGATACACATCGATCGTATAACTCAAGGACTGGAAAGTAAAAAAGGAAATACCTACCGGCAAAAAGATATCCAACGCTGTAAAGGTACCCCCTGTTAATGAAGCCCAGCATGATCCCAAAAAATTGGTGTATTTAAAATAGCAGAGCAATCCTAAATTAATGGCAAGGCTAAGCGCCACCCAACCTCTACGGAAAAGTTTATTTTCGGTGATACTCATCTGTTTTGCTATCAGAAAATCACTGACTGTAACCAGAGCCAGAAGAAAAAAATAAGCACCACTGCTCTTATAGTAAAAATAATATGAGAAAACAGTTACAAACAACAAACGGGCTGTTAGACGATGTTGCAACAAACTGTAGATGAAAACAAAAGCTGCAAACAGCCACAGAAAAATCCCACTGCTGAAAATCATTGGAGCCTTAGCATCATAAGCCAGTACAGTACCTAAACGGCTCCAGTCTATGGAAAAAAAAGAAAAAAGGTCATTCATAACAATCAACTGGTTTGCTGTATTACATAATTATTATAAGCTCTAAGTAATGCCTGATGAAACATACAACCCTGCAATTCATAACCTGCAGGAAGATAATGAACACGGTCCGGACGCATCAATCCCGACTCCCACCAATTTAATGTGGCCCGCTGCACTCCTCCAAATACCTCAAACATATCCCATACAGCCAAGCCATTATCATCAGCATACTTGCGAATAGTCTGCACTGCCTGATAGGTGCGGGGATTTACCTGATAAGTCCTACGATGCCGACGTGACCTGAAGCTTTCATAAGACCCAGGAGGAGTGGTCAGTAAAATGGGAACGTCCGGCAGTTTTTGTCTTAATAATCTTACCAGTTCATCCATCTGCCGATAATGAACTTGAGCATTATACCTCCGATTATGACTCTCATTAGTTCCAAAAGAAAGAATCAAGAGATCCGGATGCAAAGAGACTATGCGTGCAATCCGTTCCGGACGACAAAAAGAAAAACAAAAAGCACCGTTAATCCCGATATCTGTATAACTCAACGAGCCGAAAGTTTTTTGCAGCTGAACTCCGGCTGTATGTGGGAAAATATGCCCCCGAATATGACTATCGCCCACATGCACAATATGTAACGTATCAGCAGTACCTTCCACATAACTCAACCGCAACTTTTCCCAAAAAGGATACAGCATACCTAGACTATCCAGCAGTTCATTAGACGCCAGATGACGAAAAGCACTTGGCAATGTGTATTCAGGAATCTGCACCGTATCAACCCGAAGAGAGCGATACGGCAAAGAATCACACCCCTTTGCTGGCTGCTGAAGCAAAGGATATTCAGGTAACCGATCTTGTGCTATCAACCACTGGGGAAAGCCCCCTATAAATAAACACAGAAGAGCTGTCAGCATTCCATGCCTAATACGACTTTTCTTCATACTCACGCCTCCTATCGTATTGTTCTTTACCATAAACCAAAGCTTCATATAACAATCCGGCCAAATATTTACCTCCCCGAAAATTAATGTGTGTATAATCTAAATTGGCCATCGGAGGAGTAGCCTCCACCAAAGTAGCCATACTGCCTTCACCTCCCATAGCTTGATAAAGATTCCAGAAAGCAACTCCGCTATCTGCAGCCAATCGCTGCTGATAACGAATTAAATTTTTGATGCCAGGCATTGTTTTCAGTTCTCCTTCTTCTGTTCGATAATCACGATCACCGACACTCACAAGCAAAATACCTGCCTGTGGAAAAGCATCTTTTATATGTTGGATAACCATCTGCATCCCTGCTAAATACTTATCATAATTCCGACCACGCTCAGTAGCTACATTCAGCCCATATTGCAACACGATCAAATCATACGGACGCAAACGGTTAAACTGCTTCAACCTCTGAACAGGAACAGAACGAAGAGACAAGCCCGAAGTACCTCTCAATGAATAATTATCTACAGAAATCCCATGATTCCCCTCCATCACCACACCATAGAATAAGGTAGAATCTGCATGATGCACCGTCCATCTTACTGCGCCGAGTTTACCTTCTACCGTCATCTGCTGTAAGGCATCAGCAGGTGCAAAAGTTTCCGTCACCTCCTCCTGCTGGTTTAATTTAGCCGTCAAGGTAACCTCTCCTTTATTATAGAAAAGAATGGAAGCCTGCGCACAAGAATCAAGCCGAGAAGCATATTTCTTCTGTCCCTTCAGCTCTACAAAAGCTCCTGGAGAAGGGACAAAATAATGCCCGGAAATACCCTGCTTGAAAGAATCAAAACCTACAGAATCCATAACACAATGGGCATTCCATCCTTGAAAAGAATGCCGTACTGTAGGACGAAAGCCATAAACCTGTGAAGTTATACACACATAACCTACACCTTCACCCCCATATTTATTCTGCAACATTTCACGCAAATCAGCCGTCAAAATATCTGCCTCAATAAAAGAATCACCAAAATAAGCAATACGCACGGGTCTGGAAGATACGACAGCCTCATCTAAGGCCTGATAAAAGGGAGTCATCCCTCTTAAAGTAGAATCACTGTAATCCTCAATGCAAGTCATACCTGTACGACAAGTATCCACAAAAGCGGGTTTCACCTGAGGCAGTGCAGGCAACAAGGTATCCGGTTCATCCATCTCAGGTACTATAGGTCGTATATCTCCCAGCAAATCAACTTTCCTTAAACGATGTTCCCCTATTTGAAGGCTGGGCAAATGATGCAGGGCCAGCAACAAGAGCAACACTCCTATTACTAGCCCTGCTGTATATTTCAGATAATTATTATTCATACGATCGCTGTTTTTGTTCTTCCGGCGACAAAAATACAATTTCCCCCCGACATAGAATAACATCCATAAAAAAAGAAATGTGGTACATGTTTCCGCTAACCGAAAGACATGCACCACATTTGCAATACAAACAATTATTCTAAATTATCAGATGGTCTTTTCTACATTCCAGACAAAAGCACGAAGCCCTAACTGTTCAGTTTCCTTATCCATGGCATGAAGCGCATCGAGTAACGGATCCACCTTAGCATCGTCTACTATGGTGATGATGGCAGAACACATGCTAGGCCAAGCATGACTGCCATAATGGGGATCACCCGTTTTGCTGCCACGTCCTTGCACCTGCTGCCAATAACTAAAACCACGGCAATTCATACGGTCGAGCAACGTCATGATACGTTCAAAAAAAGCTTGGTCAAAAGTGATAAATACAGATTTCATGTCTTACTAACTTATTAATTACTGAATTTTAGGTTTCACCATCTTTTCCTTATGACTCAGATAGTAATCATTTAATTCACGTTCTTTTTTAATCTTCCGTCGGGTACGTTTGATCCCTACTCCGGCAAAAGTACTATAAAGTACCGGAACTAAAATCAACGTCAGGATAGTAGATACTGTCAAACCTCCAATAACAGACACACCCAATGGACGCCACATCTCGGAACCTTCACCTTGACCAACTGCCATCGGCACCATACCCAAAATGGTAGTTAATGTGGTCATCAATACCGGACGCAAACGGCTACGACCTGCCGTCACTACAGAGTGAAGAACTGCCATACCTCTTTCACGACACAAAGTAATGTAGTCAATAAGTACAATACCGTTCTTTACTACAATACCGATCAACATGATACCTCCCAGCAAGCTCATTACATTCAGGTTTGTACCCGTAAAGAAGAGTGCCATAAGTACTCCACTGAAAGCAAACGGAATAGAGAACATGATGATAAACGGATAAGTCAATGACTCAAACTGAGCTGCCATTACAATAAATACCAGAATGATAATCAAGACTGCCAACGTACCCAGATCGCCAAATGATTCCTGCTGATCTTCGTAAGAACCGGCAACCTGAATGGAAGTACCATTCGGGATATCCATGTTATCTATAATCTTATTTCCTGCCGCTACTACATTGCCCAACGGAGCTCCTGAGATAATAGCTGATACGGTTACAATACGCTCACGGTCCTTACGCTCAATAGTAGGCGGAGCTGAACGTTCCACTACCTTACCCAAGTCCTTAACACGAATTCCTTTGCCCGAAGGAGTATAAATCAAGATATTCTCCAAATCTTCAATTTTAGTACGGAATTCGGGGGCATAACGCACTTTAATATCATATTCATCTCCGTCTTCACGATAGAAAGAAGCCAAGGCACCATTCACACGATTCCGCAGATAAGAAGAAGCGGTAGAAAGATTCAGTCCATGCAAAGCCAATTTCTCACGATCGAAATCAACTTGATACTCAGGCTGGTAATCCTGGCGACTGATATTAACTTCACGCACGCCCTCTACTTTCAGCAATTTATCCTTCAACTCGGCACAGACACGGTCTGTCGTAGCAAAATCATAGCCATACACTTCAAAATCCGCACTGGCCTGCGCACTCATTCCCCCAGTGCTACCTCCTTGGATGACTTGCGCTTTATCCAATTCTGGATATTTTTTCAAGTCTTCACGCATTTCATTACAAACCTGTTCCAGGCTGACCTTACGATCACTAGGACTTACCAGACTTATATTGAAACTTATAATATGGCTACCATTATCCTGCATCGAGGCAAAAGTATTGTCTGAATCAGCTTGCCCCACCGTGTAGTTACATACCTTCATCACCCCCTGATAACGTTCCATCCACATTTTAGTCAACTCAGAAGACAAAGACTCAGCTCTTTCCACCCGTGCACCGATAGGCAGTTGAAGATTAATACCGATTCGGCTGTTATCGGCTGCAGGGAAGAACTCAGAACCAATATATTTGACGCATAACAAGCTCAACACAAACAAAGAGAAACAACCGACAACAACAATTGAACGATGACGGACCGCCCAGTTCAGACGGTTTGAATACCAAGCATCCAATCTATCCAACTGACGTTCTATCGGTTTATAGAAAGCCAGGAAAATCTTGCTCTGTTTCTTCTGTAAACGAAGCATCTGCGCACACATCATGGGAGTGAACGACAAAGCGGATATAGTAGATACGGTCATGATTACACACATCATCCAACCCAGCTGACGGAACAGAACCCCAGACATACCGCTTACCATGGTCAGAGGGAAGAACACTGCAATCATAGTCAATGTAGAAGCAATTACTGAAATGGCTACTTCATTCGTAGCATGTACAGCAGCCTGCTTCGGTTCAGAACCCCGCTCAATATGCGTGGTCACATTCTCCAAGACTACAATAGCATCATCCACGACATTACCGATGGCAATAGACAGACAGGACAATGAAATAATATTCAACGAACCTCCGTCAATAATACCTAAATAGATAAACGAGGCCACCAAAGACATCGGAATCGTAATACAGATGATGACTGTGGCGCGCCAGCGTCCCAGGAAAACAAACACCACCAACACCACAAACAGCATGGCATACAGAATGGTCTCTTCCAACGAGTCGATGGTATTCAAGATGTTTTCAGATGTATCTACGATGATACCTAACTTCACATCACTAGGCAGTGACTTCTGCAATTGCGGCAACATATTCACCACCTTCTGCGAAATCGCTACTGAATTGGCTCCCGATTGTTTCTGTACCACAATCATGGCTCCCTGTACCCCATTGCTATAGGTCTTCTGCGCACGTTCCTCCATGCCATCTACCACTTTAGCTACATCACGCAGATACACAGCAGCTCCATGGTAAGTGCCTACTACAATATTCTCCATTTCTTTCGGATCATCAAATTCACCTTCCACCCGCAAAGAATAAGTATTGTTACCCACGTCAAACGTACCACCCGGTGTATTGCGGTTTTCTGCACCTATCAATCCACTGATTGTTTCAATAGACAAATTATAGGCATCCAGTTTATTCGGGTCACAATACACATTGATTTCACGCTTAGGAGCACCTGTAATGGATACTGTTCCTACCCCCGGAACACGGGCCAACGGATTGGCCACGTTATCATCCAAGATTTTATAAAGAGCCGGTTGACTTTCCTCAGCCTGTACAGAAAGCAACAAGATAGGAATCATATCTGTACTGAACTTAAAGATAGTCGGAGTTTCCACCCCATCCGGCAAAGAAGAGCTCACCAAATCGAGTTTGTCGCGCACATCATTGGTCAGCACATCTATATCATAACCAAATTCAAACTCCAGAGTAATTACAGATATATTCTCTGAAGAACGAGAAGTAATGTGCTTCAGGTTACTGACAGAGTTAAGCACATTTTCCAATGGACGGGTCACATTATTCTCAATATCCGAAGCACTGGCTCCCTGATAAGAAGTCATCACCATGATAGTGTTAGTTTCGATATCCGGATAGAGGTCTACCGGAAGTTTCGAAAGCGAAAACAGACCAAAAATCGCAACTGCCAAAAAGCAGAGCGAGGTCATTATCGGTTTTTTTACCGCTCCTTCGTATAAACTCATAATTTAAAATCTTTTACTTTTCCACTTCTACTTCTACCCCGTCGGCTAATTTACTTTGACCAGCAATCACCACCTGTGCATGATTGGGTACTCCTGACAGAAGTTCATATTCTGTATCCATACGACGTCCCAATTCTACTTTATTATAAGAAACCTTTCCGTCTTGATATACATAGACATAACGGTCGCCAGAACCAGCACGCTTCACGATGGCTAAATCAGGAACAACCACATGATTCTGCGTACCAAAATTCAATGTGGCACGGGCAAACATTCCCGGACGCACACGCTGATCACGATTCAGCAATTGAATTTCTACCGGGAAAGTACGTGTAGTTGCATCGATGGTTGGATATACCAAGCTAATCTTACCCTCAAATAACTCATCACCATATACATCTACCTTCACCTGTACCGGTGCTCCCTTCTTCACTTGTGAAAAATAGCCCTCCGAGACATTGATCAACAGCTTCACCGGCGTAATCTGCTCTACCACCAAGACGGGTTCACCACCGCTATACATATCTCCATTATCATAATTTCTGGCAGTAACAACTCCATTGATAGGACTCAGCAAGGAAGTGTTTTCCAACAAGTTATTATAAGCCGTCTGTTTAATATCAAAAGCCATCTTTGCAGCATCCCACTCTGATTTGGAAGCTCCTCCTACCTTATAGAGTTCATCCACACGCTTAAATTCTATAGCTTGATTATCCAGTTGGAATTTAGCCTGCTTTAAATTAGCCTCATCCATACTAACCAATTTCTGTCCCTTACGAACATGATCGCCTACTTCCACCAATATTTGATCGATCCGTACAGGTGAAGCCGGTGCAATATTATTCTTTACTTCAGCTTCTACCGTTGCAGTATATTCTTGCAACTGATCTACGGGACGAGCTGTTACATCTGCTAATTTTACACGAGGTTTATCCTCTACCACCTGTTGTGCAGTGGTTTCTTTTGTTTTGTCGCCACTACAAGCGCCCAGCACGACCATTGCCAGCAGGGCCATCCATTGAAAACTCTTCTTCATATTGTTGAAATGCTTTATTTCTGTTGTTCTTTTACTATATAATCTCTGCCTAAAACCTGCTCCAAGTCTGCCTTAGCTACCAAATAATCGTAGATAGACTGGTTATAGGTCAGCTCTGCCTGGGTAAGCTGCACCTGTGAATTATTCAATTCCAACACCGTACCCTTTCCTACTTCATAACGCTTGCTGGCAATCTGCACAGCTTTTCTAGCCTGCATCACATTTTCTTTATTACTGGAAACCTGTTCTGAACTAGCCGCCATATTATCTTGATAACTCTTAATTTGCATATTCAGTTTACGTTCCGTATCTAATCTGTTTTGCTCCAGCTGACGCATCTGAATCCGATTAGACTTCAGTTTAGTAAAATTGCTGGCCTTAAACAAAGGGATGCTTACACTGAACATCAAGGATGAACTACCTGCCCAATCGTAATTAAACAAATTCCAACTTGTGTTATTCATGGACTGATATTGATAAGTATAGCTCATTCCAATAGTCGGAATAAAATTAGTACGCAACGATTTGATATTCTGATTCAGCATTTTCTGGTTCAAATCAAACTGCTTCATGGTTGTATTATTTATCAACCCCTCATGCCATGCATCCATCTGATCGGCAAAAAGTGCAGTTTCATAATTACCCAGACTATCTTCTATATGTAAACTGACCTCGGCTGTAATCCCCATAAGCACTTTTAGCTGCAGCTGAGACAAGGTCACAGCATTACCAGCAGAAATCAAACTGGGTTTTACACTACGCAATTGTACTTCCGCACTGATTTTATCAAACTCACTCACCGCTCCCTGCTGAAACTTGGCATTGACCACATTATAGTTTTCTTCTGCTACTTTATAACTCTGCTGAAGTACTTCATAAGAATCCTGAGCCAACATCAACTGATAATATGCTTTGGTAACCTGATTAACCAGATCTTGCTTAGAAGCACGGCTTTTTTCTACGGCCAGCTCAATATCTGTCTTCGTCATGGACATAGCACGATAAACAGCAGGTGCAAAAATCGGTAAACTGATATTCAATGCACCACTGGCAGTGTTTGATTTATCCTTTCCCATTTTAATAGTCTGATCTCCAATGCTGAATTGCGGAGCTGTAATCGTATGACTCAAAGAACCACTTAAACCAGCTTCAGGCAGCAAAGTCTGCCATGTCTCTTTATGACTCACCTTTTTCAAGGCAATTTCCTCTTCTGCTACTTTGATAGTAGGATTGTCGCTCAATGCAATCTCCAAAGCCTTATCTAGATTTAGGTTTAAAACCTCTTGGGGTTCCTGAGCATGAACCATGACTGTCATCAGGACCATCCCCAACATCAAGAGCAGCTTCCTCATGCTTAAAATTTTCTGCATCTTTATCATTACCTCATCATTAAATAAATGTACACAAATTACTTTAATATCTCTTCTGTAGTGCAACTGTTCCGATACACCTGAATAAATTCTTCCAGTTCCTGTGCTCCTTTCGGAGTAGAAATGCCTCGTAAATAGGTAAACATAATTGATTCATAAACTGCCAGAAACGAATACTTCTCACAAATATCCGAATGGAGCAGCATATTCATCTGCTCTCGTACCAGTAAACTCATAATTTCAAAATTCACATCATCGCGAAACAGTCCCTGATGAATCCCTTCCTTAAAGAAAGTAATAGCCTCTTCCGAATCCTTTTCACGGCGACGAGATATCAAAACGTAAGCCTTAGGATATTTCTTGATGTCTTCAAAAAATAGCTTATTAGTAGCATGAAAGCGCTTGATACTTTCTTGAAAAATCTTCAAGATAACTTCCAGTACATTATCGGTATGAGCTAATACTTCTACTACAAAATCATCCATCAACTGCTGACTTTTTAGAATACAAGCCTCAAGCAATGTTTCCTTATCAGAAAAAACTTCATAAAGAGTCCGCTTGGATATGCCCAAAGATGCAGCAATCTCATCCATGGTTATATTGCGAATTCCTTCACTTGTAAAAGCCTCATATGCAGTGTCTACTATCCGCTCACGCAACTTGGCACGAGAAGATGTAACCTTTGAATTATCACTCATGAATTGTATGTTTTGAATCTTTTAAATATTGTTTTATATTGATAAACGTTGCAAAGATAGAAAGAAAACTCTAAAAGCCAATAAAGTTTTCTACCTTTTACTATTGGTTTATATTTATTTAAATATCATTGAAAAAACAATAAACAAAATATACCAGGGGAATGAAAAAAGAGAAAGCTGCAGCTTTCTCTTTCATAGCTGCAGCTTTCTGTTACATGACGATGAACAAGTGCCAGGAATCAATAATCGAATTTACTGCGATTCAAAAATGATACCGTCTTTTGAATTTCCTTATACATCACAATATCATCTTTCACAAAAGGCACCTCCTTACGGTATTCATGTAAGAATCGTTCCAATAAAGGAGAAGTCTTTAACGGCCGACGGAAATCAATGCCCTGCGCAGCATTCATCAGTTCGATGGCAAATATATGATCCAGGTTATCCATAATACGATAAAGCTTGGTGGCAGCATTCGCTCCCATACTGACATGATCTTCCTGACCATTACTGGAAACGATCGAATCGCTGCTAGCCGCATAACAATACATTTTATTTTGGCTGACCATAGAAGCTGCCGCATATTGAGGAATCATAAAGCCGGAATTCAAACCAGGATTGGCTACCAAAAATTCAGGTAATTCACGCAGTCCCATGATTAACTGCGCTACACGACGTTCTGATATATTGCCCAGTTCTGCCAGTGCAATTCCCAAAAAATCATAGGATATAGCTAAAGGCTGTCCATGAAAGTTTCCACCTGAAATAATCAAATCCTCATCCGGGAAAATAGTTGGATTATCAGTCACTGAATTAATTTCTGTCAGTAATACAGAAGCTACATACCGAATGGCATCCTTAGTGGCTCCATGCACCTGTGGAATGCAACGGAATGAATAGGGATCCTGTACCTGTTTCTTTGGTTGGGCTATCAACTCACTACCTTCTAAGAGTTTACGGAAATTGGCTCCTGTTTCGATTTGCCCCTGATGCGGACGCATCTGCTGAATACAATCCATAAACGGGTCAATACGTCCGTCAAAAGCCTCCAGGGAGAGAGCCGCTATTAAATCTGCCCGTTTTGAAAGTCGGAAAGCTTTCAATAAGGCAAAGACTCCGTTGGCACTCATAAACTGAGTCCCATTCAGCAGAGCCAATCCTTCCTTACTCATCAGCTTCACCGGCTCCCATCCAAACTCATCAAGCACACTCATGGCTTCACGCTTCTGGCCCTTGTAATAAACATCCCCCACTCCAATCAGCGGCAAAAAAAGATTTGCCAGCGGAGCCAGATCTCCAGATGCGCCCAAAGATCCCCGGTCATATACAATAGGCATAACGTCATTATTAAAGAAATCCAGAATACGTTGCACGGTAATGACCTGCACACCACTATGTCCTAACGATAAGGCATGGGCTTTTAGCAACAGCATCAGTTTGATAATAACTGGGCGTATTTCTTCCCCGACACTGCAAGCATGACTCTTGATAAGATTTTCCTGCAGAGTACCCAGTTCTCCTGCTGAAATGCTTTTTTTACAAAGCGAACCAAAACCTGTGGTAATTCCATACAAGGGCTCCTTTGAAGACAATGTTTTCTGATCCAAATAATCACGGCAACGCTGAATCCGCTCCCGAGCTTCCGGAGCCAACTCCAGCTTCATGTTCTCATTGATAATACGCTCTATCAAATCAAAAGTCAACTCGCCAGAGCCTATATAATACACATTGTTCATACGCGTAAATCTTGATTGATTTCATCCAGAAGTTCTTTCTCACACAAGCATGCCTGGTGTTGCAATTCATCTGCTTCACGCTGCAATTGAGCGACCAATTCCTTGTCTTTTAAAGAACCCAGATTAATCCGCACATTCATCAAAGCTCCCAATACCGCCGAACGAGCAGACATCATAGCCACACAAGCATCGGTCACTGCATTACGATTACCGCAACGGGCCACCTCGGCAATAAGCGGCATCAACGCAAAAGCATTACGGGCCACCTGCATGGGCACTAAAGCTGCAAACTTAGTGGCATCTTGAATCGCAGCACTACGGGCTGCTTTCTCTTCATCCGTAACTTTGGGCATTTTAAAACAAGCAAAAACTTTATCATAAGCTTCAGAATCACGATCTATATCAGTTACAAACAGTGTCTGCTGTTTCATCATGATATCGGCTATATTTTTCATTCTTTCAGCTACTTCTTCATAGTTTTTCTTGCCCACTGTGAGATTTGCCACCATAGCTGCCAGTGCTGAAGCAACAGCTCCATTGAGCGCTGCAATACTACCTCCTCCGGGCACGGGATCACTGCCCGATACCTTAGCTAAAAAGTCTTTTACGGTTAATTCCACTAACATGTTTATCTACTGTTTTAAGGTTAATATTCAGGTTTAATTTATAGGATAAAGTACTCCCTCTTTTACGGTAAGGGATACACAGTTCATTCCTATATAATAGGGTAGAAAATGATAATCACAAGTATTCAACAAGGCAAAATCACCTTTTTTCCCCACTTCAATGCTACCAATACTATGAGAGCGGTTTAATGCTGCTGCTCCATTTAAGGTCAAGGCGGTAATGACTTCTTCAATACTCATCTTCATATAGATGCATGCTAAAGCTATAGTCAGCGGAATAGAACCGGAAAAACAACTGCCTGGATTCAAATCAGTGGCCAGTGCTACGGCACATCCTGCATCAATCATCTCCCGCCCCCTTGCATAAGGTTCTCTTAAGGCAAACGCTGTCAGTGGCAACAGGGTAGCCACTACATTATGCTGGGCCATAGCCTGAATATCTGCATCCGAAGCATGCAGCAAATGATCTGCTGAAACAGCAGAGAGTTCTGCTGCCAATCCTGCCCCTCCTAAAGGAACTATTTCATCAGCATGCAATTTCAAGGCAAAACCTAGATCACGGGCAGCCAATAACAAGCGGCGGGACTGTTCTATCGAAAATACACCCTGCTCGCAAAACACATCACAAAACTCCGCCAGATGATTGGCACGGACCGCAGGCATTACTTCTTGTATGAGGTAATCTACATAAGCATCTGTCCGACCGGAATATTCTTCTGGTACAGCGTGAGCTCCTAAAAAAGTAGAAACTATATCCACCCGCTTGCGTTCATCATCATTCAGATTACGCATTACACGGAGTTGCATCAGTTCTGTATCCCGATTGAGACCATAGCCACTCTTTCCTTCTACTGTAGTTACTCCCATGGCACTCATCTGTTTCAAAAAACCTTCAGCTTTACTGCGCAAATGAATGTAATCAGTATCACGAGTAGCTTTCACTGTACTTACAATACCGCCACCACGCTCCATAATTGACATGTAGCTTTCCCCCTTCAAACGCCAGGAGAACTCTTCTGCCCGTTCGCCTCCAAAAACAAAATGGGTATGTGAATCTACAAATCCGGGAAGCAGACATTTCCCACGTGCATTGTAATGCCAATAATGCTGGTAATAACCATCACGTTTCTCCCCACGATTAGGACCGACGTATGAAATGACTCCATCAGTTACTTCTACTGTAGCCTGATCTATCACCTGCAATTGGGACATTTCACGTCCATGACGGGCAGTAAAGCCCACAGGAGTCACCACACGAGCATTGAATATAATCAGATTTTCGGTCATAATATCCTAATATTCATTTATTCCATAATACGGGCTTCCAGCACTTGCTGCATGGAGAAGTTTTCCAGCCCCAAGTAATAAGAAGCAGTATCAATCAAAGCTTCCATAGGCACTAAACCTATGATTTCGCTACCTACAATACTTACTCCATAACGACGGGCTTCCACGCGTACCAATTCAAATGCACGATAAAGAGCGGTACGAGTATAGTCAGTCATATTAATAGAAACTTGGGTAATTCCACGATCTTTCAGTTCCACTCCCATTGCTTTACAAAACCGCAAACCACCTCCGATAAAACGAATCTTCTTGGCTATGTCGTGGGCTATCTCCAGACTGGATGTATTTAGATTAATATTATAAGCTACTAAGGGCATACGAGCACCAATAGCTACTGTACCGGCAGTTGGATGACGTTCGGCTGGTCCAAAATCAGGCTGCCATTCCGGCTGTTTAATTTTCTCAGCCATTCCCTCGAATTCTCCTTTACGCACAGCTGCCAGATTTTCTCGATGGGGAGCAGAAGCAGATTTTTCATACAGAAAAACAGGCAGATGATAACGCTGAGCTACCTCCTGTCCTACCCTTTTCGATAACTCTATGGCTTCTTCCATGGTCACTCCTTTGATGGGAATAAACGGAACTACGTCAACGGCTCCCATGCGAGGATGCTGTCCTTGATGATGATTGAGGTCAATCAGCTCTACAGCGACTCCAATGGCTTCCAGCACAGCTTCTGCCAAAGGTTCCGGTTCACCTACTACCGTTACTACTAACCGGTTATGATCCTCATCATTGCTATAGTCTAATAGCTTCACACCAGCTTTTGCCCGAAAAGGAGCTACTATCTGATCGATTTTCTGCAAATCACGTCCTTCACTGAAATTAGGAACACATTCAATAATTCTATTCATAGCATTTCATTTAGAGGTAATTATTTGGTTGATTAGTTCTTCATCGGCTACATACGGCATCGTAATATGATAGCTTTCAGCATGGCTTTCGTTAAATAACCGAGAGGTTTCCATGGCATGTTCATTGCGCGCCCAGGAACGACGGGCTACACCTCCCATCACATCCCATAACATGGCCGAACGCAAGATTTCATCGACTCGTTCCGAACCATCACATACCATACCAAAACCGCCATTAATGGCTTTCCCTATACCTACACCGCCACCATTGTGCAGAGCTACCAGACTCATGCCCCGTGCACAGTTCCCGGCAAAACACTGTACCGCCATATCGGCCATCACATTACTACCATCTTTTATATTAGAAGTTTCTCGGAACGGAGAATCTGTCCCACTTACATCATGATGGTCGCGTCCCAACATAATAGGTCCCACTTCGCCTTTACGCACCATTTCATTAAACCGCAGGGCAATGTTCATACGTCCTAACGCATCTTGATAAAGAATACGGGCCTGCGTACCTACTACCAGATTATTCTTTTCAGCATCTCGAATCCAGTTGTAATTATCCAAGTCTTGTCCACGACGGGTCGGATCAATGCATTCCATCGCTGCCCGGTCTGTCTTCACTAAATCTTCATGCTTACCACTGAGACATACCCAACGGAAAGGTCCGTAACCATAATCAAACAGCTCGGGACCCATGATATCTTCTACATAACTGGGAAAAATAAAACCATTCTTAGCATCACCTTCACGCGCTATTTCTCTCACCCCAGCATCATAAACTGCTTTCATAAAAGAATTGCCATAATCAAAGAAATAGGTTCCTCGATCTACCAACACCTTAATAGCTGCATAGTGTTGCTGCAAAGAAAGATCCACTAGCTGACAGAATCGGGCTGAATCACGATGCAAAAGCTCAGTCCGCTGCTCAAACGTAATGCCAACCGGACAATATCCTCCTTCATAAACCGCATGACAAGATGTCTGATCCGAGAGTAAATCTATAGGAATGTGATGCTCTACTGCATATTGAAGCAAATCCACTACATTACCATGATAAGCTATAGAAATAGCATGCCGTGACTGCATGGCCAAACGGGCTAGATCGAAGGCTTCAGATAAGGAAGAAGTAACTTGTTCTACCCAACCTTGCTGATGGCGAGTAGCAATACGCGAAGCATCCACTTCAGCTATGATAGCAGCCGCTCCTGCCATTACTGCAGCCTTGGGCTGAGCACCACTCATTCCTCCGAGTCCCGAAGAAACAAATAGTTTTCCATGTAAATTCCCGTCTTGCGGAATACCCAACTTCAATCTTCCTGCATTCAACAGTGTATTGAAAGTACCATGTACAATGCCCTGAGGACCAATATACATCCAACCGCCAGCTGTCATCTGACCATAGTTCGCAACTCCCATCTGCATGGCAGTATGCCAGTCTTTTTGATTGTCATATAACCCCACCATCATTGCATTCGTAATAATGACACGCGGAGCATCAGGCTTGGACTTAAAGAGCCCCAGAGGGTGGCCACTTTCAATGACTAAGGTTTGATCCTGTGTTAATTCTTCCAGGTATTGCTTAATCAACCGATACTGCATCCAATTTTGGCATACTTGCCCGGTTTCTCCATACGTTACCAGTTCATAAGGATAAAGAGCTATATCAAAACATAGATTATTATCTATCATGACCTGAAAAGCTTTACCTTCCACGCACTTCCCTTTATATTCATCGATAGGCTTCGCCTTCAAATCACCTGCAGGACGATAACGATAGCCGTAGATACGACCTCGCGTGCGAAGTTCTTCCATAAATTCAGGAGCTAATGTTTCATGCAGTTCACTAGGAATATACCGTAATGCATTTTTGAGCGCTGTGGCAGTCTGCGCCGGAGTCAGGGTATAACCACGATCAGGTGCCCGGCGGATGCCATCTACAAAGTTCGGATAAGGGGGCAAAGTCTTGCTTAAAGTAATCTCCATAATAGTAAAAGCTTAAAAGGTTACATATTGTCAGCAGTTAGCCACTGTTTTGGACGCAATATAGCAACTATCCAGGAGAAATACAAGTACAGAAAAAATGTTTGAAAGCAATAAGACAGACTGGAAACTTTAATCTATCTTAAAAAAGACGTTTTAAGGCATACCTTGCAGAGCCTTAAGATATTTACCGATAACAGGAGCTGTATCCTCAGCTTCTTGTTCGAAAGCAGACCTTAAGTCAGGAAAATCTGAAAGTAATGCCAACATTTTATCTTTACCGACAAATACAGAGCGGCCTGTTTCCGGATTGAGTTCGTAATAAACGCGCACATGTACCAGTCCAGATGCAGCCAGGGCATCTCCCACTTCACCTCCCAATTTCATAGAGCCAGCCGGTATGGCCGAACTAGCTGCCACTTGGCCCAACGGCTGGGCACAAAAATAAAGTTTTCCACGCACCCACATAGCAGAAGCATACCACTGCCCAAATCGATAACGCTGGTAGCGCATCTTACGACAATTTACATACCATGCGCTGTCCACCTGGACTGCATAACAGCGGGAACGTACATAACGTGTTAGTCCGGAATTATCCCGTGCTTCAATACGATAATCCCCTCCACCTGTCAAGTAAATCTGATTCTTTGTACGCTTCTCAATTTGTAATGTAGATACTGTATCACCCTGCAACGACATGAGCGATTTTAAATTAGCATACAATATCTGCTGCGCACTACCAGGAATGGCAAACGCCCCCAAAAACAATATCCAAATAAAAATTTTTCTCATGACAAACCGGTAATTAAAAACAGCAATGATTTAGGCCGAAAGTTAATGCTTTTATTGAAGTCATACAAACATAAGATAAAAAAGTTCTTCGCAAATCTGACGCTTGCCAAAACAGCAGCATCAAATAAGCGAAGAACAGAAAATGAAAACAAGAAATAACTAGAAGCCTGTTATGAACGGCAACTAGCTAAAAAGTTGCAAACTGAAACAGCATCATCTCCTTTAAAATAAGCCACAGTAGTAACAGGGGCATAAGTATAGGGAACAAACTGAAATAGCTGCAATGCCGCAAATTGACGGTCTTTTGTAAACAGAACATCTAACCGCAAATTACCATTTCTTTCACTGCTAACCGGAACGTCGGAAGCGAATTCACCATTTTCAAGCCACTGAGACAAGGTGGAAAAATCCTTGAGGTTGAAAAAGAGAGATGCCTCACAAGTGGCACTACCGGTTGGGATATAAACCAGATTTTTAGACTTCGAGAAAAAACGAAAAAGACTCCAGAGAATCAAAATGGAACCGATTACGAGCAAACCCATCGCAAACACAGTTTCCTTATCACTGAGCTGAGATACAACCGCGAAAAGAATCACTCCAAAAATAAAAATACAACTCGAAGAAAGTAACTGAAACAAATTAGTACGCTCTACAAAATCAGACGGGGTACTTTGTGATATAACTTGATATAATGATGGTCTAGACATAAAATGAATAATTTAGTGAATTATAAAAACATAAATAACTTCCGAATTATCTATAATCCGGAAAAAACTAAAAGTCAATATTTCCACTAAATCAAAATTCGCCTTAAGTTGAAGATATAATATTCATTAACCGGACTACAACGATAAAAAGGATATGAATCTGAAAGGCGGATAAGAGAGACCGATAAGTCCAAATGACGTAAGGCCAGATGTTGTAAGATGGACTTTAAGGAAACAAAGCTGACGGTAAAATGAAGCCGCTGTACACGAATAAAATGTGAAAGCGAAACCTGACTGGACAGACCGCCCAACTCTGCATAGGAGGGGAAAGATGCTTGGACAGCATTCCGAAAATGATCAGCCTGCTCTATGGACTGGCTTTGCAAAGCAGGAACAGCCAGAGGCTCAGAACATCCAGCAGCCACCACCTGGCGAATGCCTGCAAGAAGCAGGAACATGACCAGCAAACCAAACATCATCTTTAAAAATTTATCCATACTAACACAAAGATAATACAATAAATGAACAGAACTGAATGGAATGACAAAATTTAAGAATTATCAAGACTCATATAGAAAAAAAGTCGCCCCATCTCTGGGACGACTTTCATATAAAAGAATAGTTGATTTATTCAGCTTGAGCTTCTTCAGTAGCCGGAGTTTCAGCCACTTGAGCTTCTTCAGTTGCAGCATTGTTCTTCTTAGAACGACGAGTACGAGTAGCCTTCTTAGTTGCCTTATCCTTCGCCATGTTCTCGTTATAGTCAACGAGTTCGATGAAGCACATTTCTGCATTATCACCTAAACGATTACCAGTCTTGATAATACGAGTATAACCACCCGGACGATCAGCAATCTTCACAGAAATTTCTTTGAACAACTCAGTTACTGCATACTTGTCTTGCAAATTGCTAAATACAACACGACGAGAATTCGTAGTATCATTCTTTGATTTTGTAATCAAAGGCTCGATAAACTTCTTCAGAGCTTTAGCCTTTGCAACAGTCGTAGTGATTCTTTTGTGCTTAATCAAAGAACACGCCATATTAGCCAACATAGCGTTTCTATGAGAGGCAGTACGACCTAAATGGTTGAATTTCTTATTATGTCTCATTTTTATTCTTTATCTAATTTATATTTAGAAATATCAGTTCCAAACGACAGATTCAGACTTTCCAGCAAATCATCAAGCTCGGTAAGCGATTTCTTTCCGAAGTTTCTGAATTTCAGCAGATCCGTCTTGTTAAATTGTACCAAATCACCTAATGTTTCTACATCAGCAGCCTTCAAGCAATTGAGGGCACGAACTGAGAGATCCATATCAACCAACTTGGTCTTCAACAACTGACGCATATGCAATACTTCTTCATCAAACTCTTCATTACCGTCCACATCGTTAGTTTCGAGTGTAATCTTCTCATCGGAGAAGAGCATGAAGTGATAAATCAAAATTTTAGCAGCCTCTTTCAGCGCTTCCTTCGGGTGAATGGAACCGTCCGTAGTAATCTCAAGAACCAGCTTGTCATAGTCCGTCTTTTGTTCAACACGGAATGGTTCAATCTGATACTTGACATTGCGGATCGGAGTATAAATTGAATCGATAGGAATTACATTCACATCAGTGCAGTATTCACGGTTTTCATCAGCCGGAACATAACCGCGACCTTTGTTGATTGTAAGATCTATCTGCATAGTTGCTTTTGAATCTAAATGACAAATAACTAATTCAGGATTTAACACTTCAAATCCAGTCAAATACTTAGCTATGTCACCTGCTTTGAATTCACTAGAATTCTCGATTGTAATACTAACTTTTTCGCTCTCGAATTCTTCAACTACTTGCTTGAATCTTACCTGTTTTAGATTCAAGATAATGTTAGTAACATCCTCTTTGACACCCGGAACACTGGAGAATTCATGCTCTACACCTTCTATCTTGATAGTAGTGATAGCGAAACCTTCCAATGAGGAAAGAAGAATGCGGCGCAGTGCATTACCTACAGTAATACCGAAACCTGGCTCTAACGGACGAAACTCGAATTTACCGAATTTTGAGTCCGCTTCCAACATTAATACTTTATCAGGTTTTTGAAATGCTAATATCGCCATGAAATTAATTATTATTTAGAATACAATTCTACGATCAAATGTTCCTTGATATTTTCAGGAATGTCAGCTCTTTCAGGTACATGCAACAGCTTACCTACCTTAGAAGTTTCATCCCATTCCAACCAAGGATACTTGCTATGATTAAATCCAGCCAAAGAGTTGGCAATAACTTCCAAAGACTTGGATCTTTCACGAACACCAATCACTTGACCCGGTTTTACAGCATAAGAAGGAATGTTAACCACTGCTCCATCTACTGTAATGTGTCTGTGGCTTACCAACTGACGTGCAGCTGCACGAGTAGGAGCAATACCCAAACGGAACACGATATTGTCAAGACGACCTTCCAACAACTGAAGCAGGATTTCACCAGTAATACCCTTTGCAGTTTCTGCTTTTTCAAACAGGTTACGGAATTGTTTTTCCAAAACTCCATAGGTGTATTTGGCTTTCTGTTTCTCACGAAGTTGAACACCGTATTCAGAAGTTTTTCTCTTTCTGGAATTTCCGTGCTGTCCGGGAGGATAGTTCTTTTTAGACAAAACTTTATCTGCTCCGAAGATACCTTCACCGAATTTACGGGCAATTCTTGATTTTGGTCCAGTATATCTAGCCATTTCTTTTAAATTTTAATTGTTTTAATCATGAACTTAATTTGTTGCAGCCGCGATTGTAGAGAAGAAATTATACAATCCTATAACAAAATCAAGTTTCATCTATAATAAAGGTAAATCTTATACACGACGTCTTTTAGGAGGACGACAACCATTATGAGGCAACGGAGTTACATCGATAATTTCAGTAACTTCAATACCAGCACCGTGAATAGTTCTGATAGCAGATTCACGACCGTTACCAGGACCCTTTACATATGCTTTTACCTTTCTCAAACCAAGATCATATGCTACCTTAGCACAATCTTGAGCAGCCATCTGTGCTGCATACGGAGTGTTCTTTTTAGAACCTCTAAATCCCATCTTTCCGGCAGAAGACCAAGAAATGATCTGACCTTCACTATTTGCCAGAGAAACAATAATGTTGTTGAAAGATGAATGAACATGCAACTGTCCATTAGCATCTACCTTTACATTTCTCTTTTTTGCTGCAACTGTTTTTTTTGCCATATCAACAATTATTATTTAGTAGCTTTTTTCTTATTAGCAACGGTTTTCTTTCTACCCTTGCGAGTACGAGCGTTATTCTTTGTGCTCTGACCTCTTACAGGAAGACCGATACGGTGACGTACACCACGGTAGCAACCAATATCCATCAAACGCTTAATGTTCAATTGAATTTCAGAGCGAAGATCACCTTCTACTTTAAACTCTGCTCCAATGATCTCACGAATCTTGGCAGCCTGATCATCCGTCCAGTCTTTTACTTTCAGGTCTCTGTCAACACCTGCTTTGTCTAAAATCTTTGCTGAACTACTACGACCTATTCCGTAGATATAGGTCAACGCAATTTCACCTCTCTTGTTCTGAGGCAAATCGACACCAACTATTCTTATAGCCATATACTAAATTATTTTTTTTGCAAAAATAATAAATTATCCTTGACGTTGTTTATACTTAGGATTTTTCTTGTTAATAACATACAAACGGCCATTACGTCTAACGATCTTACACTCTGGCGTACGTTTCTTTAAAGATGCTCTTACTTTCATATCTTAATTTTATTTATATCTAAATACAATTCTACCTTTCGATAAATCGTAAGGAGACATTTCGACTCTTACTTTATCACCCGGCAGGATTTTGATGTAATGCATCCGCATCTTACCGGAAATATGCGCAGTAATCTCATGTCCGTTTTCTAACTCAACGCGAAACATTGCATTCGACAATGCTTCAACGATAACTCCATCTTGTTCTATTGCAGATTGCTTTGCCATATTAAAAATTTAAATTGCCTTATCCCCTAAAACTTCTTCAATGAACTGGAAGGAAGAAAGAATATCTGCCTTTCCACTATTCACAGCGATAGTGTGTTCGAAATGAGCCGCCACCTTACGATCGCGCGTTCTCACAGTCCAACCATCCTGTTCCATCAAAATCTGCCGGTCGCCTAAAGTAATCATAGGCTCAATGGCTATACTAAGACCTTTTTTCAATGCAGCTCCATAACCACGTCGACCGTAATTAGGCACCTGAGGATCTTCGTGCATTTTCTTTCCGATACCATGTCCGACAAATTCTCGCACTACTCCATAGGAATTCGATTCACAATGCTGTTGAATGGCATAGCCAATATCACCCAGTCTTTTTCCTGGAACCGCATTTTCAATTCCGAGGTATAGTGCCTCTTTAGTGACTCTAAGCAATTTGCGAATATCCTCACTCACCTCTCCTACACAAAAAGTATAGGCTGAATCACCACAGAAACCATTCATATATGTTCCACAATCTACAGAAACCACGTCTCCATCTCTCAGAACAACATCACCCGGAATACCATGTACTACCTGCTCATTGACAGAAGTACAAATAGAAGCCGGAAAAGGATTTCCGAATTGATTGGGGAAACCTTTAAAAGTAGGAATTGCTCCATGATCACGAATGAACTCTTCCGCCACTTTATCAAGTTCCTTAGTGGTGACTCCTGGCTTAATTATCTTGGCTAATTCACCAAGAGTCATCCCTACAAGCAAATTACTCTTTCTGAGCAGCTCAATTTCATCTTCAGTTTTAAGAAATACCATTCTTTTCAAAGATTAATATGCAGCTACATTGCCACTACGTCCTTTGATACGTCCAGACTTCAACAGACCATCATAATGTCTCATCAATAAATGACTTTCTACTTGTTGAAGAGTATCAAGAACCACGCCTACAAGAATCAACAGCGATGTACCGCCAAAGAACTGTGCAAATTCTGCCTGTACACCAAATACACCGGCAAAAGCAGGCATAATGGCAACCAAAGCCAGGAAGAAAGAACCAGGCAAAGTGATGCGAGACATAATGGCATCAATATAATCAGCAGTCTGCTTACCAGGCTTGATACCCGGAATGAAACCATTATTGCGTTTCATATCTTCAGCCATCTGATTCGGGTTGATAGTTATAGCCGTATAGAAATACGTGAACAATATAATCAATACCGCAAAGATTAGATTATACCAGAAGCTTGTATGATCGGTTAATGCCTGAACAAAACCGTTCACATTGTTCAAATTAGAGAATCCCACAAGTGTAATAGGAATAAACATGATTGCCTGAGCAAAGATAATAGGCATTACGTTAGCAGCATTCACCTTTAACGGAATGTACTGTCTAGCTCCGCCATACTGCTTATTGCCTACAATCTTCTTAGCATACTGCACAGGGATCTTACGAGTACCCTGAACCAGAAGAATAGCAAAAGCGATTACTGCCAGAAGAACTACCAGCTCAATCAAGAACATAACTAGACCCCCAGTTTTTTCAGTAACACGGGATACCAACTCCTGAAATAAAGATTGAGGCAGACGAGCAATGATACCAACCATAATGATCAAAGAAATACCATTCCCGATACCCTTGTCGGTGATTCTCTCACCAAGCCACAAAATAAACATACTTCCAGCCGCCAAAATGATGGTAGAAGTAGCCATAAACAGAGTCCAATCTAATGAAGCATTTAAGGAAGGACCAGCCTGCATCTTCAGATTGAGCAAATAAGAAGGAGCTTGAACCAAAAGAATCAATATCGTCAGATAACGAGTATATTGGTTCATTTTTCTTCTTCCGCTCTCACCTTCACGTTGCAATTTCTGGAAATACGGAACCGCAATACCCAGTAACTGAATCACGATGGAGGCAGAGATATAAGGCATAATACCTAATGCAAAAATTGATGCATTAGAAAATGCTCCTCCAGAGAACATGTTTAACAAGGCTAAGAGGCCCTCGCTTGTTTGTTGATGCAACTGCGTAAGCATGGAAGGGTTAATACCCGGCAACACGACATACGAGCCAAATCGATAGATTGCAACAAACAATATGGTAATGAGGATCCGTTGTCTCAGATCCTCAATATTCCATATATTCTTTAATGTTTCAATAGCTTTTCTCATTGAATTAGAGTTTTACTACTTGTCCACCAGCAGCTTCAATGGCAGCAACAGCACTCTTAGAGAATGCATGTGCCTGAACATCCAACTTAGCAGTCAAAGTTCCGTTACCTAATACTTTTACCAGCTGGTTTGAAGAGATGAAACCGGCAGCAATAAAATCAGCAATACCTACAGTCTGCAGATTTTTAGCTTCAGCCAACTGCTGGATAGTACCCAGATTGATGGCTTTATATTCAACACGGTTAATATTCTTAAATCCAAACTTAGGAACACGACGTTGAAGAGGCATCTGACCACCTTCAAAACCAATCTTCTTAGAGTATCCAGATCTTGATTTAGCGCCCTTATGACCTCTTGTAGAAGTACCACCTAAACCAGAACCGGGACCACGTCCAATTCTTTTTCTAGTTTTAGTAGAGCCTTCTGCAGGTTTTAAATTACTTAAGTTCATATTGTAATTCGTTTAATATTCTACAAATAATTACTTCACAATGGCAACCAAGTGTTTCACCTTATCCACCATTCCCAGGATTGAAGGAGTACACTCATGTTCAACAACACGATTCAACTTGTGAAGACCAAGTGCATCGAGAGTTTTCTTCTGATCAGCAGGAGCACCAATTCTACTTTTTACTTGTTTAATCTTAATAGTTGACATAATCTTCCTCCTTATCCTCTAAATACTTTTTCAATGCTAATTCCTCTGTTCTGAGCCACCATACGAGCATCGCGCATTTCGCTCAACGCCAAGATAGTAGCTTTTACCAGATTGTGAGGGTTAGAAGAACCTTTTGACTTAGCCAAAACGTCCGTTACACCAACACTTTCCAATACAGCACGCATAGCACCACCTGCTACAACTCCGGTACCGTGAGAAGCCGGCTTGATGAATACTTCAGCACCACCAAACTTAGCTGACTGTTCGTGAGGAACAGTACCTTTCAATACGGGAACTTTAGTCAGGTTCTTCTTTGCAGATTCTACACCTTTAGCAATAGCTGCTGTTACTTCACCAGCCTTGCCAAGGCCCCAACCGATGATACCTTCTTCGTTACCTACTACAACAATAGCAGAGAAACTGAAAGTTCTACCACCTTTGGTTACTTTGGTTACACGATTGATGGCAACCAATCTGTCTTTCAATTCTATATCGTTTGAAATCTTAACTCTATTATTAAGTCCTGCCATAATGATTAAAATTTAAGTCCACCGTTACGAGCAGCATCAGCTACCTCTTTTACTCTCCCATGATACAAGTAACCATTACGGTCGAAAACTACAGTAGTGATACCAGCTTCCTGAGCTTTCTTAGCAATCAGTTCACCAACCTTAGCAGCCTGTTCTTTCTTAGGCATCTTTTCAGTCATACCCAGAGAAGAAGCAGCAGCCAATGTCTTGCCAGACAAATCGTCGATGATCTGTACATAGATCTGCTTGTTACTTCTAAACACACTCATACGCGGACATTCAGCAGTACCTGAAATTTTATTGCGTACTCTATATTTAATCTTAATGCGTCTTTCTATTTTTGTTGTCATAATGCTATCAGTTTAAAAGATTATTTAGCGCCGGCTGATTTACCAGACTTTCTACGAATTTCTTCGCCAACAAACTTAATACCCTTACCCTTATATGGTTCAGGCTTACGGAAAGAACGTATTTTAGAGCAAACTTGACCAAGAAGCTGTTTGTCGCAAGACTCTAAAATGATAAGAGGGTTCTTATTTCTTTCAGACTTAGTCTCAACTTTAATCTCGGGCGGCAATTGAATGAAGATGCTGTGAGTATAACCCAAGTTCAATTCAATGATATTGCCTTGGTTAGCAGCACGGTAACCTACACCGACAAGTTCCAGCTCTTTCTTGTATCCTTCAGATACACCAACAACCATGTTGTGAACCAATGCACGATACAGACCGTGGAAAGCATGCTTTTGCTTCGGATCATCCTGCATTGCATTTTCATTTTCAGTCAAAACAACATGACCGTCTTCGATGGCAACATTGATAGCAGGATTTACATACTGGCTCATTTCGCCTTTGGGTCCCTTTACGGTAACCACGTCATCCTTCAGAGTAACTGTTACTCCAGCAGGGATACTAATGGGTAATTTTCCTATTCTTGACATTGCTAATTCCTCCTATTAATATACATAACACAAAACTTCACCACCGATTTTCAGCTCAGCGGCCTCTTTGTTGGTCATTACACCCTTGGAAGTAGATATTATAGCAATACCCAAACCATTAATAACGCGCGGCATATCCTTATAACCAGTGTACTTACGCATACCCGGAGAAGAAATTCTTTCCAACTTCTTGATAGCGTTTACCTTGTTAATCGGATCGTACTTCAAAGCCACTTTGATAGTGCCTTGAGGACCATCTTCTACAAACTTATAATTAAGAATGTAGCCTTTTTCAAAAAGAATCTTAGTGATTTCTTTTTTCAAATTAGAAGCCGGAACTTCCACAACTCTGTGCTTCGCTTGAATAGCGTTCCGCAACCTCGTCAAATAATCTGCTATTGGATCAGTCATATAAAAATAAATTAAATTAATCAGGACTACCCTGACAATATTTAAACAATAAATTACCAGCTTGCTTTCTTAACACCGGGGATAAGACCATTAGAAGCCATCTCACGGAACTGGATTCTGGAGATACCGAACTGACGGATGTAACCTTTAGGACGACCAGTCAATTTGCAACGGTTATGCAAACGGATAGGGTTTGCATTTTTCGGAAGAGCTTGCAATTTCTGAGCAGCTTCATAAGCTTCAACAGGATCACCAGTTCTAACAATCTGCTTCAAAGCAGCTCTTTTTTCGGCATATCTGGCTACTAATTTAGCACGTCTTACCTCACGTGCTTTCATTGATTCTTTTGCCATAATATCAATCTTTTTTAGCGTTTTTAAACGGTAAACCGAACTCTTTCAACAAAGCATAACCTTCTTCGTCTGTCTTAGCAGTAGTAACGAAGGTAATGTTCATACCGAGAATTCTTGTGATACTATCGATATTGATTTCAGGGAAAATAATCTGTTCCTGAATACCGAGAGTATAGTTACCCTTACCATCAAACTTACTTTCAATACCTTTGAAGTCACGGATACGAGGCAGAGCTACACGAACCAACTTTTCGAGGAATTCGTACATTCTCTCACGACGCAGAGTTACCATAACACCAATAGGCATTTTCTTACGCAACTTGAAGTTCGCGATATCTTTGCGAGAAACAGTTGCTACAGCTTTCTGACCAGTAATGGCAGTCATTTCATTGATGGCTACTTCGATAATCTTCTTGTCAGCAACAGCCATACCTAAACCCTGATTGATTACAATCTTCTTAAGTACGGGTATCTGCATGGAAGAAGAATACTGGAACTGTGATTTCAATGCAGGTGCAATACGCTCTGCATATTCTTTCTTAAGGCTTGCAGTATTACTCATTACTTAATCTCCTCTCCTGATTTTTTAGAATAACGCACTAAAATTTTCTTGCCATTGGCATTCGTTGCTTCTTTTCTGCCAATACGTGTCGGCTTACCTGACTTAGGATCCACCGGATTCAAGTTAGAAATGTGGATAGAAGCTTCTTGCTTCACGATACCACCTTGAGGGTTCTTTGCATTAGGCTTAGTGCTCTTAGACACCATGTTGATGCCTTCAACAATGGCACGGTTCTTCTCAACAAGAACTTTCAATACACGACCAGTCTTACCCTTGTCTTCACCAGCATTAACGTATACTGTATCGCCTTTTTTAATATGTAATTTACTCATTACTTAAATCTTTTACAAAA